>OKTX01000385.1_pt1 | contig 30382 bp, 25 predicted proteins | sample 1606261 | NCBI WGS metagenome assembly OKTX01 (sample SAMEA3879543, study PRJEB24766) | human gut metagenome | biome: human-associated habitat; feature: feces | place: USA | collected 1985/1987 | reverse complement strand
ATGAACTATTGAAGTTTGCAGTAATAATCTCACAGAGCAACGGCAAGTGGGTATTTTGCATGTTTTTTGTATAATAAAAATACCGGTTGCAGAGGATATAATGCTTGGTGGAGTAGGAAATATGAAAGGAGAGAAGCAGATGATTTATAAGAATATTACATTTAAAGCGGCTCCATTTTCATATGATTTGACATTTGATGACAGGATTACACTTGTTGGTGGAGACAGTGGTACCGGAAAAACAGTATTCTATGAAATGTTTGAAGATATAATTTTGGACTAACAGTCCAATGAAATAATAGTTCGCATAAGGTATTATCAAATAAAAAGCTTGGAGGATATCTTATGGGAACTAATTTTTATCTTATGAGTAGAAATAAAAAGCTGATGAGGGAGCATTTTGCTGTCGAAACAGAATATGACATTAAGGATATTGAATACGCAATAGTTGATGAACCCTATCTTGGATATGAGATTCATCTGAATAAGTTAAGTTGGGGATGGCGTCCGCTATTCCAAAGACATAAGACAATCAATACATTTAAAGAGCTGGAAGAGTTTTGCCTAAAAAATAAAAGTGTTATAAGCATTTATGATGAATATGGAAGAAGATATACATGGAAACAATATTTTGAAAGAGTATATGAGCATAGTCAGCAGAAGAAAGAGCCTCGTAAATGGATATATGATATCGATTCAGTTTTTCCAAATTGTGGGCCACGTTTACAAAATGTATCATGTACTGAACAGGAGGCAGAAATATATATTCCATTCTGCCATAGAGAATATAACGAAAAGGAAAAGCTGGCAAAGGAACGCTTTCATGTGCATGAAAGACTATGGTGCAAAGAAAGGTATTGGGAAGATCCGGATTATCCATTTGATTGGACAGAAGGTGAGTTTTGCTAGAAGGAGCATATGCTTATGTATGAGAATATTGATATGGAAAGAACAGGAATATTGATGAAAGAGATGTTTGATAAATCTGGTTATACAGTTAAAGATATTCAGAAAATATTACATTTGTCATGCCCACAGCCTATATATCGATGGTTTAAAGGAAACATTTTACCATCAGTAGATCATTTGTATGTATTGAGCAGATTGCTCAAGGTTCATATGGAAGATTTGCTTGTGCCTAAATGTGAATATAGTATCTTTACGGAAAAGTATGGAGAAAAGTCACTAGGAGAAAAAAGACTATATGAATATTGGAAACGCTTATGTATAAAGAAATGTGCATAGATTTAAGTGAGGCATGCAACAGAGTTGTTACCTTTGCAAATTATCTGCTGGAGAATGACTTAGTTGACTTAATTTAATTTCACTGATATAATAAGTTTCACTACATGAGTGAAAGCGGTGATATGAGTGAAACTAGATAGAGTGGGATTAGCATGTGTTGAGAATAAGTTTTTAAAACTTCCTAATATTCAGAAGTATGAAGTTGTCAGCAGAACAGAAGATGGTTTTATTGCATCTGTGGAGATGGATGATGGGTATGAGTTTCAAATATATGCCAGCTTCTTGAACAGGGTGTTTCCATCTACAGTTATAAAATTGATTGAAAAGCAGAATAAAAGTCAGAAAGTTAACATATTGGTTGCTCCATATATTTCAGAAAGAACTGCACAAATATGTGAAGATAATGGAATGGGGTATTTTGACTATGCAGGAAACTGTTGGTTTGTGGGTCATTCTATTTATTTGTCAGAAAAAGGAAATAAGAATCCAAGGCCCAAAGAGCAAAGACCCGTGTCCATATTTGAAAGGACTTCCGTGGTGTCTTCCTGTATTTTACGCGAGTTGTTTGCGGATGTAACTAAGACATGGAAGCTTAAGTATCTATCAGAAAAGGTAAATTGCAGTATTGGACAAGTATCCAAACTGATGAAAGTTCTGGTGGAAAATGCATGGGCAGAAAAACTGCCGGATGGTTATAAGGTTATTGATCCGGAATCGCTCTTGGTGGAATGGAGCAGGGATTATGGTAAAAAAGAAATAACATCATACGCTTGCTATAGTTTAGATAATATATCTGTTATTGAGGAGCGATTGAAGAAATTAAAGATAGATATGGGAATTGATTCTTATCTTACCGGATTGTCCGGTGGAGTGCGTTATACGCCGGTGGTACGATACAATAAGGTACATGTCTATATAGCGCCGGAGGATATTCAGGAAGCAATCCGATATTTGGACATGAAAGAAGTAAACAGCGGTTCAAATGTGGTTATTCTTCCGTTGGAAAATGATTCTTATATCAAGGATTACAGGGTGATTGACGAGTCCGCAGTAGTATCCCCTTTGCAAATATATTTAGATTGTATGCAGATAAAGGGCAGGGGAGAAGAAATGGCGGAAGCTGTTTTGCGGAAGGAGATTCTTAGATGATAAGAGATGAAGATTTGAAAAGCAGCATAGATTATTCGGAAGGTCAGAAGCGGGCTGCACATAGAGTTCTGGTAGAGCTGGTTAATATTTTTCAGGAATATGAAGATGAAATCCGTGTGGTAGGAGGCTGGGTTCCGGATTTAATGTTTCCGGAAGAAGGTCATGTGGGAAGTGTGGATGTAGATATTATGATTAATCATCTGACTTTGCAGGATGAAGGCTATCAGAACATGTCGAGGATACTTCAGAAAAACGGATATGAGGAGCATCCGGAGAAATATTTTTCCTTTGTGAAGACAGTGATAGTGGACGGAATATCTTATGATGTAGATGTAGATATTTTAGCTGGCATGTACGGTGGTACCCAACCGAAGAGAAGAAGTCAGCATGTGCAGGGGATTAAGGCATTAAAGGCTACTGGCGGCAATTTTGCATTTGAATTTCCGGCACAGAAGATTAGTGTGGAAGCAGAACGACCAGATGGAGCAATAGATGTTGCAAATGTCAGTGTTGTAGCAGTAGTTCCTTATATAATAATGAAAACGGCAGCAATGGGCAGAGGAAAAGCAAAGGATGCTTATGATATTTACTTTATCATCAAGCATTATATTGGTGGAGTAAGAGAGCTGGCAAAAGAATTTGAACCTGTAAGGGACAAAAATATTGTAAAAGAAGCGAAAGATAAGTTAGCAGGTAAATTTGCTTCTGAAAATCATGCTGGACCAAAAGATGTAGCGGATTTTATGGATTTAGAGGATGAAGAAAGTATAGAAATGACCAAGAGGGATGCTTATGAACAAGTGCAGGCATTATTGAACTTAATATAAGTATTTAAAAACATTAGGGATAGAAAAGTATAATGTAATGGGGGAAGAATGGGATTGCCTCGAATTGGAAATAAAACTATAAGGTTAATATATCCCCAGGAGATATGAGATAATATCTCCTAGGGGGTATACTTATAAACGACTAATTATTTATACCATTTCATCAATATTGCTTCATAGCAAATATCCAGCACATTATCATTTTGATCCATACTGAAGGATAAATTGAAAAAGACTTCCGGGTAGCGTTCATCAATATAGCAATAGCACAAATTATACTGGCTTTCCAGACCATCATGATTATAGGCCTTAGATCTATATACAACCTCGTTTCGGGACTCTCCATAAGCAGCAATTACCTGTTCCCTGGAATCGCCTAATTTTATACCACGCGAAGTTTCTGTGTCTGATGACATTTGATCGGGGTATTCAGTATATGCCGTACAATTTGTAGTCATAATAGAAATACGTTCTACATCTTCATAGCCGTTTCCGGCTCCATATAAGTCTACGTAATTGCTATATCCAAATCCATTAACATTAAAATCCTCATAAGAGAGAGGCAAAATGGTGCTATTCTCCGTGCTTCCTGATACTTCCACCGGTACCGGAGTTTCTGTGGAATCTTCCGTTATCACTTCTGTGGTTTCAGTGCGTTCGGTTTCTGCGTTCGTTTCACCCTGCCCGGCATCCGGTTCTGTGGCAGTAGATGCGTTTTCTGACTCTGCGACGATGGCCATTGTTTCTGCTTCTGTAATATTGGTGGTGGATTCAGATTCACCGGAATTGTTTGATCCGCAGGCCAATAGGCTCAAAGAAATTGTTGCTGTCATTAATACGGGAAGAATTATTTTTCTCATTTGTGGTATCCTCATTTTTTACATTGGTATAATCATAATATATCATGATTCGCACCTCCGGTGCTTAACGTTGCTTCGCAACTATTATGATCAAATTGTAGCAGAAAATGGAGATATGGCAACTGGATTTTTCTAAGATATTTCCCATGCATGAAGTATCAAGAGTTGTAATCAGTACATTCTTAGGATTTAGATGAAAAATAGGATTTACTATGATATGCTTAGTTAAGAATTATATTTAATACGAAAGAGGAATGACACATTATTATGGAATTTTTCAGTTTGTTTTCAACAGTATTTTTTAATATAGCAATTACCTTTGGCTTGTTATTACTTATATACTTGTTTTTCTTTTCCGGCATTAGAGCACGTAAGGACCTGAAACCGGTTAAGTACATTTCCTACAAAAAGGATCATTTTCAGGAGAATTTTGAATTTACCTGTGAGTTTTGCGGATCCAAGGTATCTTCTGCGGATGAAAAATGTCCAACCTGTGGCGGTAATTTTGGAAAGAACAAGGAGTATCAGTTAAAGAAACGGGCCATGCATCAAAGGTATTTAGAGTATATGAAATCCCAGGAAGAAGCCATTACACAGGAAACGGAATATATAAGTACTACAATGCAGGCAATTCAAAAATATAAGCTGATACGTCATAAATACTACAATTTTGAAATCGGCGAGCCTCCGGTTTATAAACCTGCAAGTGATTATGAATTTACCTGTGAATACTGTGATAATAAGATAAGGGGAAAAAGCACAGACGAAAAGGGGTGTAGTAATTGTGGGGCTTCTTATAAAGAAAACCTGGAATTATTGGTACGCGAAGAGGAAGACCGTCTGGAAAAACGCCATTATGACGAATATATGAAACTGAAGGATCTGGAGTGGGAGCAGAATATCAGGAATGAGCGAGGAGATGCAAACATTGATGAAAAGTATGGGACACCTATCCGATTTATGGAGAAAAATGCAAAGGTTATTGCGCTGGTCATTTTGCTTGGGCTTATGATGATTTCCGTGGGAATAACAGTTTTGATTTTAAAGTTTAGGTAAAACAGGATGAGTATATCTGACGTGAAGGGAGATCACATGGACATTCTATTTAAAAACGATGATTTTGTATTTTCCTACAGGGTTGGCGGTATATTGATCCATAATGAAAAGATCCTGTTGCAACGTCCGAAAAATGATGACTATGCTATCATCGGCGGGCATGTTGCGGCTATGGAGACCAGCATGGAAACGCTGAAACGGGAGTTTGAAGAAGAACTTCACGCTGAGATAGAGGTAGATAATCTGCTGGCTATAGGCGAAATTTATTTTCCATGGGGAAAGAGACCCTGCCACCAGATCTGCTTATATTATAATGTTCATTTACTGGACGATAGTATTCCTATGGATGGGGTGTTTCATGGATATGATGAACTGGATCAGGAGAGAATCAATCTGGATTTCTGCTGGATTCCGCTGGAGGAACTAAGGAAGGACACGAAGGTATATCCATTGGAACTGATACCTTACATACTTGAGCAGAGAAAAGAAACGGTACATTTTGTTTCAAGGCAGATTTAATTGAGAGGGCAAGGAAAGAAAATGCTGGAAGTAAAATTTTATGACTCAGTGGATGATTCCCTGTTGAAGTTTGCGGTGATCGTCTCACAGAGCAATGGCAAATGGGTATTTTGCAAGCATAAAGAAAGAGACACCTATGAAGTTCCGGGTGGACATAGAGAAGCCGGTGAAAGCATTCTTGAAACGGCGAAAAGAGAATTGCAGGAAGAAACCGGTGCAATCAGGTTCGATATGAAGCCCCTGCGTGCTTGATAGAATGTAGGTGTAATGAAAGTTTACCGCTGACCGATATGCGGGATATAAATGGGTGGGTCGAAAGTGTAGTCCTTCGCCGTGAGGCGGGGGACTTTTTATATTGAAGTATATAAAGAAATTCCTGTTAAAGTTATACCTTGAATTAAGATAATCAAGTGAATTATAATGACTTTAGTTAAAAAATAAATTTTGCTACATTTAGGAGGTCCCCATGCTATTTATAGAATACCCCAAATGTTCCACCTGTCAAAAGGCAAAAAAGTGGCTGGAGGAACATAATATCACCTATACAGATCGTCACATTGTAGAGGACAACCCCACCTACGAAGAATTAAAAGAATGGCAGAGCAGAAGTGGGCTACCGTTAAAGAAATTCTTCAATACCAGTGGGTTGTTATATAAGAACATGCAGTTGAAGGACAAGCTTCCGAACATGACGGAAGAGGAACAACTTCGGCTGCTGGCCACGGACGGAATGCTGGTAAAGCGGCCGTTTGTCGTGGACGGGGATCTGGTGTTGACCGGATTCCGGGAAGCAGAATGGAAGGAAAAATTAATTTAGTACAAGGAGGACGAATATGAGCAGAGTAAATTTTGGAGCAAAGCCGGTAATGTATCCCATGCCGGTGCTGATCATTGCAACTTATGACGAAAATGGAGTACCCGATGCCATGAACGCAGCATGGGGAATCATTACGGACATGAATGAGATCTCCATCAGTATGTCAGAGCATAAGACCACGGAGAATCTGGCAAAGACCGGAGCATTTACCGTAAGTATCGGAACCGAAGATACCGTGGTAGCCTGCGACTATGTGGGCGTGGAATCTGCGAAGAAAGTACCTGATAAATTCTCAAAGTCCGGTTTCCATGCAGCCAAGAGTGATTTTGTCAATGCACCGTTGATCGATGAACTTCCCATGGCGCTGGAATGTAAGGTGAAAAGTTTTGAAGACGGCATTCTGGTGGGCGATATCGTCAACGTCAATGCGGACGAAAGCATCCTGACGGATGGCAAGATCGATCCGAAGAAATTGAAGCCAATCAGCTATGATCCTGTGAATAATACTTATCTTGCAATGGGAGATAAAGTAGGAAATGCTTTTAAAGACGGTTTGAAATTGAAATAGTAAGATCAAAGAACGCAGGAGGTTTAACCCTCCTGCGTTCCCATCTCATCGGTGGTAGAGCGGATATGTTCTACTGCCGTTTTTACTTGTTCTGCGCAATCCAGGTTGTTCTGGCTCATGGTGTGCACCTGTTCGGCATTAGCTGTGACTTCTTCGGTTACAGCGGACAGATGGGAGATGTTTTCCATAATCTTATTATTGGATTCTGACAAGCCCAGAATGTGGTGATTTACTTCTTCTACCTGGGAAGCCAGTGCTTCCATATTTTTGTTCAGCTGTTCGAAAGTCTCGGAAGCAGCCAGGATCTTTTCGCCCTGCTGTTCGGTAGCTTCAATGGAACCGTTGATAGTGTTGACTACCATGTTGGCATTGGCATTCAGCTCGTTGGTAATCTTGGTGATCTCTTCAGTAAAGCTCTTGGTCTGCTCTGCCAGCTGACGGATCTGCTGTGCTACAACAGCGAAACCACGTCCGGCTTCACCGGCACGGGCACTTTCGATGGAAGCGTTCAGGGCTAAAAGATTTGTCTGACCGGAGATTGCCATGATGCTTCCGGCGATAGTTTCCACCTCTTTTGTCTTTTCCTGTAATTTTGCCATGGCATCGGTGACGGAATGGTTGGTATCTTTGATCATGGCGGACTGCTGTTTTAAGGATTCCATAGCAGCCATGTTTTTACGGATGCTTTCGTTAGAATCCTCAGCAATCTGAACCATTTGCTCGGAGATATGACTGGTCTGCTCGATAGCATTCTGAATCGTACCGGTCATCTGGCTCTGCTCTTCAATGCTGGTGGCAGTCATATTGGTGGCATCGGAGATTTCCTGCATGCTGTTGGCAACAGATTCCGTAGTTTGTACCAGCTGGTTCATAAGATCTGTGGTTTTGGTGGTCTCCTGATGTACGGTCTGGGATACGTCCAGAACATTATCCAGTACTTCTTTTACATGTTTATGTTCTTCACGGGAAGAATCGATGGCATCATTGTTAAATAATATAGCAATCTTACCGGTTTCCAGAATAATGATTCCAATCAGGAATACCAGCAGGGTAGAGCAGATGGCATTCACATCCTGACCGTAGATTCCCTTCGTAGCCTGAACAATCATGACGATCAGGTAGAGCACGAATAATCCCAAAGCGGTTTTCTTCAGAGATTTTTTCTCATAATAAGGAATCTGTAATATGAAAATGGCGATCAGCGCATAGTGAATGAAACTTGCATCTGTCTGTAAACCAACCAACAGATACTCAATGCCGATCTCGATGGTAGCGAAGACTTTTAATAGTCGTGTCGCCTTATTTCGAAGGTGTGTCACGGCATTTATCACACAGAAAACGGCGATCAGAATGGTATTAGCGTATGTAACAATGGGCGCAATGTTGTGATTTACCAGTTTTAACCACAGATAAAACAGGAACACGATCGCCAAAAGCGAAGAAGCGATAATATAGAACTGGTTCATTCTGATATTGCGTTCCGCGGTATCCGTATAACGATATTTATTATTTTCTTTCATATTCATAAGTTCCCTCCCTATTTTTATTGATGCTATTTTAAGTGTAACTGCTTTCACCAATTTTTTCTACATTTTTATTCCATTTTTCAAAAAAATATGGAAATAAAAAAGAAAATTGATACTGATTTTCAATACCAAATGCGCTATAATACTTCTGTTACAACACAGAACATTAAGATGTTGAGATACGAAAGGATACAGAAGTGTTATGACACTGAAAGAATTGGAAATCGGTAAAAGCGCCGTGATCGAAACCGTCGGTGGTTCCGGAGAACTCAGACAGCATTTCCTGGATATGGGCATGATCCCGGGAGCGGAGGTGACGGTGGTAAAGCTGGCTCCGATGGGGGATCCCATGGAATTGCAGGTGCACGGCTATGAACTTACGTTGCGGCTGGCGGAAGCGGATCAGATCGAGATCGCACCCATATCGAAGAGAACAAGAGAACATAAAGGGCTGGACCGGGTGACGGATGCGGAGCACCCGGGCTTAGGTGAGGATGGAAAATACCATTCGAAAAAAGATGAGAATCCTCTGCCGGAGGGAACGACATTAACGTTTGCCCTGGCGGGAAATCAGAACTGCGGCAAGACTACACTGTTCAATCAGCTCACCGGCTCGAATCAGCATGTGGGAAATTTCCCCGGAGTTACCGTAGACCGTAAGGACGGTTCCATCAAGGGGTATCCGGATACTTTGGTGACAGACCTGCCCGGTATTTATTCGATGTCCCCTTACAGCAGTGAAGAGATCGTATCCCGTAATTTTATCCTGTATGAGAAACCCAGAGCTATCATTAATATCGTGGATGCGACGAATATCGAGCGTAATCTGTATCTGACCATGCAGTTGTTGGAAATGAACATTCCCATGGTCGTAGCCCTGAACATGATGGATGAAGTCACCGGCAATCACGGTTCCATCGATGTGAATGCCATGGAAGCGTTCCTGGGAGTACCCGTAATCCCCATTTCCGCTGCGAAAAACGAAGGCGTGGATGAACTGATCCGCCATGCAGTCCATGTGGCAAAATATCAGGAACGACCGCTGCGGCAGGATTTCTGCGATAAAAACGATCATGACGGTTCCGTACACCGCTGCATCCATGCGGTATGCCATCTGATCGAGGATCATGCGGAGTCTGCAAAGCTGCCCCTGCGTTTTGCAGCCAACAAAGCCATTGAAGGAGACCACTTGATCCTGGAGAAGCTGCAGCTGGATGAAAATGAAAAAGAAATGCTGGAGCACATTGTCTGCCAGATGGAGGCGGAGCGTGGCGTGGACAGAAGTGCAGCCATTGCCGATATGCGTTTTGATTTTATCGAGAGATTATGTGAGCAGACAGTAGTAAAACCCAAGGAAAGTAAGGAACGGATCCGCAGTGAGAAGATCGACCGGATCCTCACCGGAAAATATACGGCAATTCCCTGTTTTATTCTGATCATGGTGCTGGTATTCTATCTGACTTTCAATGTCATCGGAGCATGGCTCCAGGGACTGCTGGAACTGGGAATCGGAAAATTGATGGAGATTACCGATGCGGCATTGACGGCAGCTCATGTCAACAGTGCGGTCCAAAGCCTTGTAATAGACGGTATCTTTACCGGTGTGGGCAGTGTACTGAGCTTCCTGCCCATCGTGGTCACTCTGTTTTTCTTCCTGTCTCTGATGGAGGACAGCGGCTATATTGCCCGTGTGGCGTTCGTTATGGATAAGCTGCTTCGAAAGATCGGTCTGTCCGGACGAAGCATTGTGCCGATGCTGATCGGGTTCGGATGTACGGTCCCGGCGGTCATGGCTACGAGAACACTGACCAGTGAGAGAGACCGTAAAATGACGATCCTGCTGACACCGTTTATGAGCTGTTCCGCCAAATTACCGATTTATTCGTTCTTCGTGAGCGTATTTTTCCCGGGAAAAGGCGGACTGATCATGTCGGCATTGTATCTGTTTGGTATCCTGATGGGAATCCTGGTAGCATTTTTATACCGGGGCACGTTGTTCCAGGGAGAACCGGTGCCCTTTGTAATGGAACTGCCGAACTACCGTCTGCCGGGAGCCAAAAATGTAGGGCAACTGTTGTGGGAAAAGGCAAAAGACTTTTTACAGAAAGCATTCACTGTGATTTTCATCGCTACCATCGTGGTATGGTTCCTGCAGAGCTTTGACCTGAAACTGAATCTTGTTGAGGATTCGGCAAACAGTATGCTGGCTATGGTATCCGGTCTGCTGGTACCGCTGTTTCGACCGCTCGGCCTGGGTGACTGGCGGATCTGTACCTCTCTGATCAGTGGATTCATGGCAAAAGAAAGTGTGGTAGCAACCCTGGAAGTATTGTTCGGCAGCAGCATTGCCACGGTACTTACCCCGCTGGCAGCCGCGTCGTTACTGGTATTCAGTCTGCTGTATACTCCCTGCGTGGCAGCCATCGCTTCTGTCCGCAGAGAACTGGGTGGAAAATGGGCCATTGCCGTGGTACTCTGGCAGTGTTTGGTAGCATGGGTGGCAGCCTTCCTGGTACATAGTATCGGCTTGCTGATGGGATTCTAGGAATTTCAGAGGATAAGATGACAAAATAGAAAACCTGCAGGGGATTATTCCTCCTGCAGGTATTTTATTACACATTTCAGTTCCGGAGAGATCCATTTGTTACGATGATACAGAAGCTGCCGCCAGATATCCGGATGAATCTCTGTCATGGGGAGACTGACGAGATTTCCTTTTGCCAGATCTTCTGCTATAACGAACTCCGGCAGATAGGAGATGCCGAGACCCTGACACAGAAGATTGCGGATCAGCTGGGTATCACCCACCTCCATGATAGGCATTGTCTCCTTGCCGTTTTGGGAGAGCAGATCATCCAGTGCAGCCCGGTAACTCATGTTTTTCTCTGTCAGGATCAGCGGATATTCCAGAATCTGTTCCAGGGTGACCTGAGTCTGTCCGGCTAAGGGGTGACCGGCACCGGTGACGAAGTGAATATCCACCGGAGCTTCGAAAGCGGTCACATAATTGTGATTAAAAATACGGCGGTCCAGCGTGTATACAATGTCCACCTGATTCTGTCCCAGCATCTGGAACATTTCATCGGTGCTGGTAGCGATGATCTTCAACCGGATTCCGGGATATTTTTCATGAAAATCCTTAAAACGGCTGTGAAATTCCCAACTGGCCAGGGACTCTGCAATGGCAATCCGCACCAGACCCTCCGGGGCGGTATTGCCGCTGATGTGGGTGGCTTCAGCGGCGAGACGCAGGATCTGCTGGGCCAGGGGTAACAGTTTCTCCCCCTCATTGGTCAGGGTTACGGTATGCCCGATCCGCTCAAACAGAGGGATGGACAGCTCCTTTTCCAACTGTTTGATCTGAAAGGATACGGTGGACTGGGTATAACCCAGACGTCCGGCCGCCAGCGTAAAGCTCTTCAGTTCGTTCACCATAACAAAGGTTTCCAGATTTTTGACATCCATAGGGTAGATACACTTTCTATATTGTAAATTCAATTCTTCGATCAATGCAATGCAAATAATTTGTTTTTCAAATATTTAAGAAAATTATATAATGAGAAAATAGGGCTGTCAACGTGAAAAAACGTTTAAAATAAGTAGTTTTGGGAAGGATCAGAGGTATGGAAAACAGAGAGAGACTGGGGAGTCGTTTGGGATTTATCATGCTGTCGGCGGGGTGCGCCATCGGCTGCGGAAATGTGTGGAAATTCCCGTGGATGTGCGGGCAGAACGGTGGCGGAAGCTTCATGCTGATCTACGTGATCTGCCTGATCGTGCTTGGCCTGCCTACCATGATCATGGAATTCTCCGTGGGGCGTGCGGCGCAGACCAGCCCACTCTATATGTATCGGAAACTGTCCGGCGGCAGAGGCAAATGGAATCTGTGGGGCATCGTTTGTCTCATCGGAAACATTGCGCTGATCGCTTTCTATGCGGTGGTGTCCGGATGGATCCTCTATTATTTTGTAAAATTTCTGACAGGGCAGAATCAGGATTTCGGTTTTGAAAAAATGATCACGACGCCCTCGGTGAATGTGACATATCTGTTAGTCACTTTGCTGATCGCTTTTGTCATTTTAAGCTTCAACCTGCAGGGCGGTCTGGAACGTATTACCAAATATATGATGTCAGCATTGATCGTGCTGATGCTGGTGCTGGCGGTGCACAGCTTTACACTTCCGGGAGCAGGAGAGGGATTGAGCTTCTATCTGATCCCACATTTCTCCAAAATTACCGGTTCTGTGGTGGTGGGTGCCATGAATCAGGCATTTTTCACCTTGTCCGTGGGAATGGGCGGTATGGCAATCTTCGGAAGCTATATTGGCAAGGACCGTTCTCTCATGGGTGAGTCTATCCATATTATTATCCTGGATACACTGGTGGCAGTGATCGCCGGTATCATTATATTTCCGGCATGCTTCACTTATGATGTGGAAGTGACGGCGGGTCCCAGCCTTCTGTTCGATACTATGGCGACCGTATTTAACAACATGGCAGGCGGCAGATGGTGGGGAACTTTATTTTTCCTGTTCATGGTGTTCGCTGCCATGTCCACAGTGCTGGGTGTGTGTGAAAATATTCTGGCCATGGTCCGGGAACTGACCGGATGGTCCAGACCGGCAGGGTGCGTGGCGTGTGGTGCCGGATGTTTCCTATTAGCTCTGACGACAGCACTGGGCTTCAGTGTATTTCATTTTCAGCCGTTTGCAGCAGGGACGACCTGGCTCGATTTCTGGGATTTCCTGGTGTCGAATAATATCATGCCCATAGGTTCGATCCTTCTGGCAGTATTTTGTTGTTATAAGGTCGGCTGGGGCTGGGACAAATTCCTGGAGGAAGCAAATGCCGGCAAGGGCTTAAAGGTCCAGCCGTGGATGAAGCCGGTGTTCAAATATTTTGTGCCGGCGGCAGTGTTGTTCATCTATGTGTACGGAATGGTAAATTTTGCATGGAAATAGGAGAAATGAGATCAAGATAGGAAGAGACAAACGACGGTGGGGTGAGAACTCTGCCGTTTTTGTGTATAGGATGAGCAGGGAAGCGGTTGCACCGAGACTCAAAATTGGGTAGTATGTAATTATTCAGAGGTGGTTTTGTGAATAGGGTTCTGAATAGTTATGGCAGTATAAAGAATAGAAGCAGGAGGCATCTATGACAGAGCAGGAGATCCGGACGATATTACGCAGACAAAGAGAATATTTTGCTACGGGAGCCACGCTTTCCCGGGAATTCCGGGCAAAACAGCTGGGAAAGTTAAAGGCTTCCCTGCAGCGCCATGAAACAGAATTGAACGATGCACTGCAACAGGATCTTGGGAAAAGCCTGATGGAAAGCTACATGTGCGAGATCGGACTGACGCTCTCGGAGCTGACCTGGATGCAGAAGCACCTGCGGGGGCTGATGCGGGAAAAGAGAGTGCCGACACCGTTATCGCAGTTCGCGGCGAGGAGCTTCCGGTCTCCGTCACCCTATGGCACCGTGCTGATCATGAGTCCATGGAATTATCCGGTGCTATTGACACTGGATCCGTTGATCGATGCTATTGCCGCAGGGAATACCGCAGTGGTAAAACCCAGTGCCTATGCTCCGGCGACGGCAGCAGTGTTAAAAATGATTTTGGAAGAATGCTTCCAGGCGGAATATGTGGCGGTGATCACCGGCGGCAGAGCAGAGAATCAGGCATTGTTACAGCAGCGGTTTGATATGATATTTTTCACCGGAGGCAAGACCGTGGGACGGGAGGTGCTTAGAAGCGCAGCGGAATATTTGACCCCGGTGACGCTGGAGCTGGGCGGGAAAAGTCCCTGTATCGTGGATGCTACGGCGAAGCTTCCGCTGGCGGCGAGGAGAATCGTATTCGGAAAATATCTAAACTGCGGGCAGACCTGTGTGGCACCGGATTATGTGTTGTGTGATGTCAGGATCCGCGACCGACTGGTGGAAGCTATCCGGGAGGAGATCGCGAGACAGTTTGGAGAAAATCCCCTGCAGAATCCGGATTATGGGAAAATCATTAACGAGAAGCATTTTCACAGACTGTTGGGTTTGATGGATGCGGAAAAAATCGTCTGCGGCGGACAGTATGACGAGAAGACGTTGCGCATTGTGCCTACGGTGATGACGGATGTGGACTGGGCGGATGCCGTGATGGGAGAAGAGATCTTCGGACCGATTCTGCCGGTGGTGACTTATAATGCGTATGATACGGAGAAAAGCATTGCACAAAATGATTTTAGCGGCGAGAGTTCTGGAACCCATGCTGCCGCGGGAGATTTTGTGGATTGGGCGATCAGCTGTGTGGAGGAACATCCCCATCCGTTGGCACTGTATTTCTTCAGTGAAGATAAAAAAGCCCAGAGACGGATCCTGGATCACTGCCATTTTGGCGGCGGCTGCATCAATGACACCATCATTCATCTCGCCACCAGCGCCATGCCCTTCGGCGGCGTAGGTGAGAGCGGCATGGGTGGGTATCACGGCCGTACCGGATTCGAGACCTTTAGCCATTATCGGAGTATCGTGGACAAAAAGACATGGATGGATCTGCCGATACGGTATCAGAGGTATGATGAGAAAAAAGAGAAGCTGTTGCGGCGGTTTTTGAAGTAACGTCCTGAAAAGTGTAGCCCAGAGCGGAAATTACGCCCTGAAAAATGTAATAAATTACAGAAATAAGTCCTTAAAAGTGTATTGCATATACGAATTTAAGGACTTATTTCTGTTGACAAGGCAATTTTACTGGGATAGAGTAGAAGTAGATAACTATTGTGAATAGTACAAGGGAGGCAGACATGCGACGGTTTGCATTGGAACGATTAAAAGAATGGAAAGAAAAAAAGAACCGGAAGCCGTTGATCATTCGCGGAGCCAGGCAGGTAGGAAAGACCTGGCTTATGAAGGAATTCGGAGCAAGCTGTTTTGAGAAAACAGCGTATGTCAATTTTGACAGTAATCCTCGTATGCAACAGGTGTTTGATGGAGAGATCAATGTAGAAAGGATTCTTCTGGCAATCAGCGTGGAGACAGGTGTTTCGGTCAAAAGTGAAGATACCTTACTTATTTTTGATGAAATCCAGGAAGTACCGAAGGCACTATCCTCTTTAAAGTATTTCTGCGAAAATGCTCCGGAATATACCATTGTAGCTGCCGGCTCTCTGCTGGGTGTGGCGATGCACAAGGGCACCTCTTTCCCGGTAGGCAAGGTAGATTTCATGGATCTGTATCCGCTTAATTTTCAGGAATTTTTGTGCGCATTGGGTGAAGAAAGATTTGCAGAGCTTCTGCAGTCCGGGGATACGCAGATGATCAATACCTTCGCTTCCAAATACAAGGACCGTCTGAGAGAGTATTATTATGTCGGTGGTATGCCGGAAGTGGTCCAGTCCTATGTGAATGATAAAGATTTCGGGCGGGTCAGAGAGATTCAGAAAGATCTGCTGAATTATTACCGCCAGGATTTTTCCAAGCATGCGGAGAATTCTCTGGTTCCCCGATTGAACCTGGTGTGGGATTCCATTCCGATGCAGCTGGCAAAAGAAAATAAAAAATATATCTACGGGCAGGTGAGAGAGGGCGCCAGGGCAAAAGATTTTGAACTGGCAATCCAGTGGCTTTTGGATTGTGGACTGATCCATAAAGTAAACCGTGTGAGCAAACCGGCGTTGCCATTAAAGGCTTATCTGAATCTGGATGCATTTAAAATATACCTGCTGGATATCGGATTGCTGATTGCCATGACGGATCTGGATGCCAGGGTGATTATCGACGGAAACCGGATATTTACAGAATTTAAGGGAGCTTTAACAGAACAGTACGTGCTCCAGCAGTTGATCTCTGAAGTGGGAGTGATCCCCTATTATTACAGCACGGAAAACTCTTCCGGAGAGATTGATTTCATGGTGCAGGGGAAAACATCCGTAATTCCCATAGAGGTAAAAGCGGAGGAAAACCTCAGAGCGAAGAGCCTGAAGATGTTCTGCGAAAAATATCAGCCGAAAATTGCAATCCGGACGTCAATGTCGGATTACAGAGAGCAGGAATGGATGACGAATATTCCGCTTTATCATATAGATTATGTTAAAAAATATGTTGAAGAATAAATAAAAGGAGAAAAAATGGCAGAGTTAGAAAACAGTAAGGATTTAATCAGTGTGTTATGGAGTGGAGCGGATATTCTTCGTTCTAAAATGGATGCTAATGAGTATAAGGACTACTTATTAGGAATTGTTTTTTATAAGTATCTTTCGGATTCATTTTTAATCAAGGTGTATGATTTGATCTATGATGAAAAGCCGGAGAACTTAAAGGTTGCTTTAGAGGCATACAAAGAAGCTCTGGAAGATAGCAGCGCAGAAGAATTAAAAGAACAAATCAAGTCAGAATGTCATTACGTAATTGAACCGGAACTTACATATACATGTTTTGCTGATGCGGCAAGGAACAACTCATTTAATCGAGAGCAGTTGCAGAAAGCCTTTAATAATATTGAACAAAGCGACCCTTTGTTTGCAGATTTATTTACGGATATTGACTTATATTCTAATCGTTTGGGGACCGGAGATCAAAAACAGAGTGATACTATTTCAAATTTGATTAAGGAAATTGATAAAGCAGATTTATTGAATTCAGATGCAGAGATTCTGGGAAATGCTTATGAGTACCTTATCGGTCAGTTCGCATCGGAAACAGGAAAGAAAGCGGGAGAGTTCTATACGCCGCAGGCAGTATCAAAGATCTTGACAAGAATAGCGATTGCAGGACAGGAAGATAGAAAAGGATTATCTGTATATGATCCTTGCATGGGATCGGGATCTCTTTTGCTAAATGCAAAGAAATATGCGAAAGAACCTAATTACATTAAATATTATGGACAGGAACTGAATACTTCAACATATAACCTGGCTAGAATGAATATGTTTTTGCATGGAATAGTACCGGAAAATCAAGTCCTTCGAAATGGTGACACTCTTGACGGAGACTGGCCGACTGGCGAAGAAACGGATTTCAATATGGTGTTGATGAATCCACCGTATTCTGCAAAATGGAGTGCTGCTGCAGGATTTTTACAGGATGAGAGATTTAGCGATTATGGTGTACTTGCACCCAAGTCAAAAGCCGATTATGCCTTTTTACTGCATGGCTTGTATCATCTGAAAAGTAATGGAACAATGGCAATTGTGTTACCACATGGTGTACTTTTCCGTGGCGCGGCAGAAGGTAAGATAAGAGAAAAATTACTTCGATCCGGTAATATTTATGCGGTTATTGGATTGCCGGCAAACCTTTTCTACAATACATCAATTCCTACATGTATTGTGGTTTTGAAAAAACACAGAGAAGGTCGAGATGTTCTCTTCATTGACGCTTCACAAAAGTTTGAAAAAGGTAAAAAGCAGAATGCCATGACTGATGGACATATTGATTCAGTTATGAAACTTTATAACGAAAGAGTAACGGTAGATAAAGAAGCATACCTTGCAAGTTTTGAAGACATTGAACGAAATGATTTCAATTTGAATATTCCTCGATATGTTGACAATTTTGAGAAGGAAGAAGAGATTGATCTAAATGAACTTTTGGTAAGTATGACAAACACGGATAAGGAATTGGAACAGGCACAAGGAGACTTTTTATTACTTATGAAAGAATTGACGTCACCGGATGAAGATGTCATGTTTGCTTTGAATGAGTTAATTAGAAAGATGGAGGGGTGATGGACATGGCAAAACCTAAAATTAGATTTAAAGGATACACAGACGATTGGGAACAGCGTAAGTTAGGAGAAATTGCTTTTTCTTTTGAATACGGATTAAATGCAGCAGCAAAAGAATATGATGGAGAAAATAAATATATTAGAATCACGGATATTGATAATAACACACATGAGTTCTTGACATATAATCTTACTTCTCCAGATATCGATTTGACAGATGCAGAAAATTACAAATTGGCAGAAGGAGATATTTTGCTCGCTCGAACAGGTGCAAGCGTTGGAAAATCCTACATTTATAGGGATTCCGATGGATTGGTTTACTATGCTGGATTTTTGATTCGAGCCAGAATTAGGGAAGAATATGATGCTGAATTTGTATTTCAAAGTACGCTGACAGATAAATATAACAAGTACATTGCGGTGACATCTCAGCGTTCTGGACAGCCAGGAATGAATGCACAGGAGTATTCGGAGTTTGAAATCCTAGTCCCTGAAAAGGAAGAACAGACAAAAATCGGAACTTATTTTCGTATCCTTGATCATCTCATCACTCTTCACCAGCGAAAGTGTGAAGAAACAAAAAAACTTAAAAAATATATGTTACAAAAAATGTTCCCCCAAAATGGACAGAAGGTTCCGGAAATCCGATTCTCCGGTTTTACTGATGCTTGGGAACAGCGTAAGTTGGGGGATGTATTGGTTAGCTTGCAGAATAATACACTTTCCAGAGCAGATTTGTCGAATGAAGCAGGTGTTGCAAAGAATGTCCATTATGGAGATGTACTTATCAAGTTTGGAGAAGTTTTAGACGTAAGTAAAGAGCAGCTTCCAATGATTTCGGATGAAAGTATTTTAACCAAATATAAAACTTCATTTTTGCAAAATGGAGATGTGATTATTGCTGATACAGCAGAGGACACAACAGTTGGTAAGTGTAGTGAAATAGTAGGATTGAATGATGAGGTGGTGCTATCTGGATTACATACTATTCCATATAGACCAGTAGAAAAATTTGCTCCTAAATATTTGGGATATTATCTAAATTCTGATGCGTATCATAATCAGTTACTACCTTTGATGCAGGGCATAAAAGTTACGTCAATTTCAAAATCCGCCATGCAGGATACAGATATTATTTATCCTAAATCCAAGGAAGAACAGACTGAAATTGGAAACTAATTTGATGCGCTTGACCACCTTATCACTCTTCACCAGCGAAAGTGTGAAGAAACAAAAAAACTTAAAAAATATATGTTACAAAAAATGTTCCCCCAAAATGGACAGAAGGTTCCGGAAATCCGATTCTCCGGTTTTACTGATGCTTGGGAACAGCGTAAGCTAGAAGATATTATGGATACAGTGACAGATTATGTAGCTGCGGGTTCATTTGAAGATATTAGAAATAATGTTACTTATCTTAATGAACCAGGATATGCACAACTGGTAAGAACAGTAGATTTAAAAAAGAAATTTACTAATAACGATTCTATTTATGTTGACGAAAGTGCATTTAAATATTTGTGGAGAGTTAATTTAAATGAGGAGTGTATTGTTTTACCTAATATTGGTGCAAACATAGGTGAAGTCTATTTTGTAGAGCCTTCCGGTTTACCTTATGATAATAATGTTTTGGGCCCAAATGCCATTTTATTGAAGGCAAATGAAGATACTTATTTTGCTTTTACCGCACTTAATAATCTAACCTTCCAAAAACAATTATTTGAAAATGTAGGTTCAAGTGGACAACCAAAGTTTAATAAAACTGAGTTGAAATCAATACAATTATATATGCCACAAAATGAGGAACAAGAAAAAATAGGGCAGTATTTTAGAGATCTTGATCACCTCATCACTCTTCACCAGTGTAAGTGTCATCTTTTACACAAGTTACTACATAACGATTGGGAACAGCGTAAGTTAGGAGAAGTTCTTGATGATATGTATAACGGACAGACTCCTTCAAGAAAAAGAGATGAATATTGGAATGGCAACATTAGGTGGCTTTCAAGTGGAGAATTAAACAGAGGAATAGTATATAGCAGTATAGAGACCATAACAGAAGAAGGAAAAAAATCTGCAAATCTTAGAGTAGTGCCTAAGGGAACTTTTGTAATGGCCATTACAGGTTTGGAGGCATCTGGAACGCGCGGGAACTGTGCATTACTTGGCTTTGACACAACACTTAACCAGTCTTGTATGGCTTTGTTCCCAAAGCAAGATATATTAATTTCTCAATTTCTTTTTCAGTGGTATAGAATGGTTGGAGAAGAATATGGAATTAATTATACTCAAGGAACAAAACAACAGAGTTATAATGCAGAGTTAATAAAAATACTCCCGATTTTGTTGCCTTCAATAGATGAACAGAAGAAAATAGCGTCATATTTAAACAGTATTGATCATCTCATCACTCTTCACCATCGCAAGTACATTTATATATTAAAATCACCATAAAACGATGTAAACAATCGTAAGCCAAAATAAAATATAGAGTAAACAAAAAAGTAGTAAGATATGGTATACTAAATATAGAAATTGCTTATACAAATTAAGGCATCAGACAAGATATATGTGGTAAAACTACACGTTGAAAAATCCAAGTTAATTGTGTTGGGAGGCTACTATGGCGGAATTAGAAGCAGTAATAGAACAAAAACTTATTGAACAGTTGATTTATGGGGATTCACAATGGATTTACCGGAATGATTTAAAAACAGAGGAAGATCTTTGGAATAATTTTAAATATATTCTAGAACAGAATAATAAAGAGAGATTAAATGGAGAACATTTGTCGGATTCTGAATTTGAACAGGTGAAAAATCAGTTACAGTTTTCTTCATTCTATAAAGCAGGAGAATGGCTGGTTGGCGAAAATGGAAAGGTTATGGTTCATGTACAGCGAGATATTGAGAGACTTCATTTGGTTGTGATGAACCATGAACATATTGCTGGCGGTAGTAGTGTCTATGAGGTGATTAATCAGTATAGAGCACTGGCGGACGAGGATAGTCGACAGAACAGAAGATTTGATGTCACCCTTATGATCAATGGTTTGCCTTTGATACATATAGAGTTAAAGAACAAGCAACATTCTTACATGGATGGATTTTGGCAGATCAAAAAGTACATTGGTGAAGGTAAATTTACAGGTATTTTTTCGGCTGTGCAAATGTTTGTTATCAGCAACGGCGTGGATACGAAATATTTCTCCGCGGCAAGTGATGCAGATCTGAATCCCAAATTCATTAGTGGATGGCTGGATAGAGAGAATAATCCTGTTTCAGATTATCTTGATTTTGCCAAGAGTGTACTCCGAATCCCGGAAGCACATGAGATGATAGCAAGATATACAGTCTTGGATGAAGACGCCAAGCGACTGATTTTGCTTCGCCCCTATCAGATACACGCGATAGAGTCTATTCGTGATGCATCAAAAACAGGACAATCCGGTTATGTATGGCATACAACAGGCTCGGGAAAAACTTTGACGTCTTATAAAGCAACTAGAAATTTGCTGATGGATATTCCGACGATTGATAAAACTATTTTCTTGATCGATCGAAAAGATTTAGATACACAGACCACAATGGCATTTCAGGCATATGCGAATAATGACATTATTGATGTGGATGAAACGGACAATGTTTTCGATTTGAAAAGGAAATTAAAATCAGATGATCGTCAGGTAATAGTGACAACAATTCAGAAATTACAGAGACTTATTACGAAAAAATTGGAGGAAGGCACATCAGAGTATAATAAAATAAAAAATCTCAAAATTGCATTTGTTGTAGATGAGTGTCACAGAGCGGTGACGCCCGGAACAAAAAGAGAGTTAGAAAGATTTTTTAGAAATTCATTATGGTATGGATTTACCGGAACACCAAGATTCGCAGAAAATGCATATCCTCAAATGGGAGATTTGCCACGTACCACAGAAGAATTATATGGAAAACAGTTACATAAATACACGATTCAGAATGCAATCCATGATAATGCAGTATTGGGATTTCAGGTAGAACATAATGGACCGAAAAATATGGCAGATGAGACTGAAAGTAGTGTATATGAAAGTGAAGCACATATGCTCAGTGTACTGGATGTGATTTTAAATAAATCATATCACAAATTAGGATTCCAAAATGGAAAAGGAAAAACATATGAAGGACTATTAACAACCAGTTCTATTCAGATGGCTCAGAAATATTATGATTTGCTCAAAAGGGTAAAAAATGGAGAAACAGAATTACAGATAGATGAAAGAATAAAGCAGGTTTTGCCGGATTTTCCTAAATTTGCAATAACGTATTCCGTTACGGAAAATGAAGAAGGTTCTCATGTAAATCAGCAGAAGATGCAGGAATCATTAGATGATTATAATGAGATGTTTGGTACGAAATATGAACTTGCTCAAATACAGAGCTATAATGGAAATTTGAATAAACGTTTGGCAAGAAAGGATCCAAAATTTCAGAGCAGAAATGAACAATTGGATTTGGTAATTGTTGTAGACAGATTATTAACAGGTTTTGATGCACCGTGCATGTCTACGATATATATTGATAGACAACCCATGGGCCCACATGATTTGATTCAGGCTTTTTCCAGAACCAATCGTATCTATGATAAAAATAAGACGTATGGTCAAATTGTTACATTTCAGGCACCAAAGCTGTTTAAGGAAAGTGTAGATAATGCAGTAAAACTCTATTCTGCAGGAAGTACGGAATCGGCATTAGTGGCAGAGTGGGATGAAATAGAACCGGCATTTCGTAAAGCATTGAAGGCACTTAGAGTTTCGGCAGAGACTCCGGAAGAGATTCCCGGAATGTCGAGGAAAGAAAAGATTGTATTTATAAAGATGTTCCAGAATTTTGACAAGCTGTTTGCACAGTTGAAATCCTTTACACAGTATGATGACAGCATGTTAGAAGAATATGGTATAACACAAGACGAATATGAAGATTATGTGGCACATTATTTGAACGTAAAAGAAGAGGTACAGCCGAAGCCTGATGATCCTCAAGATGGTGACGAAGAACCGACGATTAATATGGATTATGAGCTTATGGCATATAGTCATACCAAGATTGACTATGAGTATATTATTAATTTGATTCAGAACATTGTAACACCCAGTGGCGATGAAGAAGTTGCGCCTGAACAGCGTCAGAAACAAATTGAGGAAGTGAAGCAATATATAGGGGATTTGAGCAAAGAGAATCCTAAGGTGGCAGCACTTATGTCTGACTTGGTATATGATATTGAACTGGATGAAGACAGATATAAGGGGAAGTCTATTCGCAATGTCATAGAGAATATGAAGCACAACTGTATAGAAAAAGTAGTATCTGAATTTTGTATTACATGGTGTGCTTCAAAAGATGATGTTATGTATGCGGCAACGCATTATCGCAATGGAGAAATTCCAAATGAGAATGCTATTAAGATAACGGCAGATTTCCCTAGTTATAAGGCTACGCAGGAGCAGGCAATTCCTAAGTTTAAATATTATACAATGTTAATCGCAGACTTAAAAAAGACATTGGACGAGGAGGTCACCCCCTTGTTGAACAATTAGTATTCTGTACTGTTCATATCAGCGTAAGTAGTACAAGAAATGGAGGAAGCTTATGCTTAATGATATGAACAGTACAGAACTGTTTTGCGAATATTATAAACAATGGATTGAAGTGTACAAAAGAGATGCCATCAGGGAAGCAACTTTGGCAAAATATCAGATGACACATAAGTGGGTGGAGAAGCTTGTTCCGGAGTTGAAAGTATCAGAATTAACAAGAAATGCCTATCAACAGCTTTTAAATGATTATGCAAAAGAGCATGAGAGACAAACAACCCTGGATTTTCATCATCAACTGAAAGGGGCAATTCTTGATGCAGTAGACGAGGGATTAATTGAAAGAGATCCTACCAGAAAGGCAATCATCAAGGGAAAGACACCAAAAGTAAAGAAAATCAAGTATTTGAACCAGTTTGAACTTCATACTTTGATTGCACATCTTGATATAAAGGAGAATCCAAATTGGGATTGGTTTATTCTTCTCGTATCAAAAACGGGTATGCGATTTTCGGAAGCCCTGGCGATTACACCGGCGGATTTTGACTTTGCAAGGCAGACGCTGTCTGTAAGTAAGACATGGGATTATAAAGGAGATGGTGGCTTCCTGCCTACTAAAAACAAATCATCTGTAAGAAAAATACAGATAGACTGGCAAATAGTAGTGAAATTTTCAGAACTGGTTAAAAATTTACCGGAGGATAAACCTATTTTCGTAGGAGAGGAAAAAATATATAATTCCACAGTAAATGATGTACTTGCCAGACACTGTAAAGAGTGTGGAATCTCGGTAATCTCTATTCATGGTCTTCGTCATACGCATGCGTCGCTACTTTTATTTGCGGGTGTATCCATTGCAAGTGTAGCCAGAAGACTGGGACATGCAAGTATGACAACTACGCAGAAAACATATCTACATATTATTCAGGAATTGGAAAATAAAGATGTAGATCTGGTAATGAGAACATTATCAGGACTGTAAAATAATGTAACCGTTAATACTTACGCTGATTTGTGAAAAAATATTCGGAGATAAAATAGAACACAGGGAGGTTCAAGTGTGAAAAATAATTTTGATTATAAAAAGTATATCATAGTAGTGATCTTATTACTGGTTGCCATTTTATCGGTAACTGTCATTGGAAAATACGCCTCCGCACCGGAGAATCATCAGAAGACCATCGCCTCTCTGGATGAGAAAAAACAGACTGTCATGGAACTGACGGCGGCATCCACGGTGACTTCGGCGCTGATCACCTTGCTTCCGGGCGACACGGCAACACCCATTGCGGAGAAAATGGCAGATGTCAGCGGATATCTGCTGGTGGTTCTCTGCGCTATCTATCTGGAAAAATATCTTGTGACGATTACCGGCTATGTGGCATTTACCTACCTGATTCCGATTGCCTGCGGCTTGTGGATACTCAACCTGATCTTTGCAAATGCCACCGTGCGAAAACTGGCAGCAAAGCTGGCGGTGTTTGGCTTGGCGATCTCCCTCGTGGTTCCCGCCAGCGTGAAGATCTCTGACCTCATCGGTGACACCTATCAGGCCCAGATCGAAGCAACCATTGAAGATGCCAAGAACACACAGAACATACTGGAAAACAGTGGCGTGGTGGATGACACTAATGCAACGGAAACAACCGGAACCGGCACAACGGGAACTGCGACCCAGAATACACAGGAGAAGGACAACAGCACGTCCGGCTCTGTTACTAATATCTTTGATTGGGCAAAGGATGCTATTTCCAATGCGCAGGAATCTGTATCTAACGTTGTGGATAATGTGGTTATTTCCTCAGAGGACCTGGTACAGAAGGTGGAAAATTCCTTGAATCACTTTATTGAGGCGGTTGCCGTGATGATCATTACTTCCTGTGTGATTCCGATGCTGGTATTGTTATTATTCTTCTGGATGGTGAAGATCGTGCTGGATGTGGATCTGAGTGGAGTGAAGATCAAGGGGATGTTGCCGGAACATAAGGAATAGCGGACTCAATTAAAAGAACTTTTGTACCTTTACATCAAGCTTTATAGATGCTATTATTACAAGCAATCAAGGAACTGTTCGAGGTGGAAAATTTCGTACCCGTCCACACGCCGCTGGCTTGACAGGGGAAACCCGAGAGATGCAGGAGAATGGTACGCCTGCCGAACAGTTCCTATGAATTAAATTGCAACATTTTCATATTATTCTTTTCGGTCTGATTTTTTAGGTTCAATTTTGGCAGAGTCTATTCGTATTTCCAAATAGCATTTTGAATTACTAATACAACAAAGGTTAAAGTACTATTTACAGTAAAAATATATTTTACAATTGCTTTTGTGTAAAATTGTGTATAATAAAAAAGGAGAAAGAATGCACTGATAAAGAAGCAAATATAGAAGGAGGTAAATGATATGCAATACACATATACTGCTGTTATTACTGAAAAAGACGGCACTTTCTATGCGAAGGTTCCGGATGTGGACGGGTGTATTACAACAGCACCGACTTTGACAGAAGCGATTGCACTTATTACAGATGCATTGAATCTTTGTCTTGTTGGTCTGGAGGATGAAGAAATTACTCCGAATGCGCCTACACCCCAGGCAGAGATTCCTCATTTGCCGACAGATATCCTTACGATCATCCAGGCAGATACGATTAAATATCGCAGCATGACTGACACCAAAGCGGTTCGAAAAAATGTTTCGCTTCCGGCATGGATGTCCAAACTTGCCGATAAACGTGGAATCAACTGCTCAAAAGTATTGCAGGAAGCACTTACTACCAAACTTTTATAAAATCAGTATTTTTACAAAGGAGGTCCCCTATGTCCCAACCCATCCAATCCGAAGCCCATCTCACGACCTTTGAAGCCATCAGCATGATCGTCGGCAACAGCATCGGCACCGGCATCATCGCCGTTCCGTATCTTGCCACGAAGAACAGCATGCTGGATGTCGTGTGGATGGTATTGATCGCCTATTGTGTGAACGTGATCCTGCACCTGATCATTGCTGAGCTGTCTTACAATAACGGTGGCGTCCAGCTGGTGAAAAGTTTTGAAGGAGAGCTGTTTCACGGGAAAATGAAGCAGATCTTCAGCTGGAGTGTATTTATTGTCTATGGGCTGGCAATTATGATCGGTGTCAGCGGCAACATCAATGGCGGAGCACAGATTTTTGTGAACTGGTTCGGAATGCCTTTCGTGGCGGCGCAGGTTTTGTACTATGTGATCGCCGGAGTTGTGGTATTTATCGGCATGAAAGCAGTAGGCATCGCGCAGAAGTACGCAGTCATTGTCCTCATGGGAATTGTGGCAGTGATGACGGTAGGCACATTTATGCATCCACTGAATTCTTTGCAACGGGCGCAGTTCCACTGGAATAATCTGCTGGCGCTGTACAGTATGGTGGTATTCGCCACTTCCGCCAATCAGGCAGTGATCCAGGTGGTGAAAGGTCTGGATGGCAACGCGAAACAGATCCGACGCTCCATCTTCATCGGTTTTGGGCTTTCCTCAGTGTTTGTTCTGATTGTAACGGGCACGGTTCTCCTGGGAACCAAGGGAGCGCTGGAAAAAGAACTGGCATACATGCAGTTGGGAGAAAGTATCGGTACCTGGGCAATGATCCTGGCAGGTGTATTTTCCCTGTTTGCTTTACTTACTACGTTCTGGAGCAATACTCTCGCCCTCCGCGATGTGGTTCATGAGCAGATCGGCAGCGGCAACCGCATCAGCTGGCTGATCGCTACGGTTCCCTGCATTCTGTTTGCCGTGTTTGGAGTGAACAGCTTTATCGTTCTGACCCGGATCATGAGTGGCGTTGTGGTACTGGTGAGCATCATGCTGGTGCTGACCTATGGAAAGTCCAGGAAAAAAGCCGGCAGCAGTCCTATCTGCGGTGTGATTGGCACGGTACCGTTTCAGGTGCTGATGGTGCTGTCTACGCTGCTGTCTGCAATCGGTGCATTGATCCCGTTGAGCTGATTTCAAAAAACTCAAATACAATAGTGAAACAGATTAAGCGACAGAAAAGAGATTCCTATGTATACTTCTCAAAATTTTCAAATTCGGGACGAAGAGACTTTTTCCCTTTGCATCCCGACAGACAGAGATTATAAAATATTACAACTGACAGACCTGCACCTTGGTTTCGGCATGTTTTCCGGGAAAAAGGACAGACTGGCGCTGGCAGCGGTGACGGAGCTGATCCGCCGGACGGGACCGGATCTGATCGTCCTGACCGGGGATTCCGTGTTCCCGTTTTTCCCTAAAAGCGGGACGATGAATAATAGAAAACAGGCACAAAGGCTGTTAGCGTTTCTGGATGGTTTTCAGATCCCCTATACGTTTGTCTTCGGTAATCATGATTGTGAGATGGGCTCCACCTGCAATAAGGAGCAGCTGGCGGAGATTTTTGCCACGGGAAAATACGCTGTTTTTACCAAAGGAAGATATGAGCACAGTCCTCAAAACCCCATTGCAGGCGTCGGGAATTTTGTATTGGATCTGATCGATGGAGAAGGCAGGATTCTCCTGCCACTCATCCACCTGGACTCTAACATGTACGGCGACGGCTGGTTTTTCAGTGGTTTCGACTGCATCCATGAGGACCAGACAGACTGGTGCATGCAGAAGTTGAACGAGAGAAAAGTACCGGCTATGGCATTTTTCCACATGCCGCCCGCGGAGTTCAAGGAAGCCTACGAGAAGATGAAATTAGGTGATCACAGTGTGAGCTATGAACACGGCAGTATCGGAGAAAAGAATGAGTATTTCGGAATATCGAACCGACCACCCCATTTTTTCGAAAAAGCGGTGGATAACGGCTGGTTAAAATGGATCTTCTGTGGACACGATCATCTGAATACGTTGTCACTGACTTATAAAGGTATCCGCATGACTTACGGAATGTCCATTGATTATCTGGGATATTCCGGCATCGCGAAGCAATATATCCAGCGGGGAGCAACGCTGATCACACGTAAGACAGACGGGAACATAGACATCACTATGGTACCGTTGACAACAGTAGTTTCGACACGAGTAAGGGGAGCCTGAGCATAGGCTCCCCCGATTTGTACGAGAATGATTAGTAATTGATACCGCTGATGCCGAGTACTCCGTTCTGAACATTGAAGGTGATGTTAGGACCGTCACCGGTGCTGTAAAGGGTGAAGCCTGCCATACTGGGGCTTAATTCGGACAGATCAGCATTAGCCATAGAGTCTTTCAGCTCAGGGGTGAAGATTTTGTCTGCACCTAAGGCAATCAGGTCTTCCCTGGTTTCAATCACGCTGCCATCACCCAGAGCAACATAGACCGGATAATTGACCAGATCAGCGAGAGCATCCAGATCTTCAGCGGCTACGGCATCCTGGATCTTTTTAGCGAAAGCGGTAGCATCCTCTGTGGGAACAGCAAAGTTGTCTTCATAGGCTCCTTCTGCCGTAGAGGTGCTTTCGGTGGATGCGGTTTCAGTATTGGCTTCTGTATTGCTTTCTGTAACCTGGCTTTCGGAAGCTACGGTGCTTTCCGCAGAGGCAGCAGCTCCATTTCCCTCATTGCCGCAGGCAGCAAAAGATAATACCATAACAGTGGTTAAAAGTGCACAGATAAATTTGTTTTTCATAATAAAACTCCTTTCGTAATAAAACCATTTTTTACAGGTCTCTGATGATTAGACTGTACAGTCTTCAGAAAAGTTGCATAAGAAATAAATTTTTTTTAAAAGACTCAATTGCCAAAGTAAATTCCGGCCGTTCCATCCCCAAAGCTGAAGTTACTTTGGCAAATTCTCAAATGGAAGTTACTCTTGCAAATTTTTACATCTCTGTCTTATTTCATGCTATAGTTTATCTGCTGTGTCCCGGTTCTTTTTCGGGAGGTGTTCTTATGAGTAAAAATAAACACTTGAGTCTGGATGACAGATGTAAAATTCAGCTGATGCTCGATAACAAAGGATCCTTTTCCTCGATTGCCACTCAACTGGAAAAAGATCCAACCACTATTTCAAAGGAGGTCCGCAATCATCTTCAGTATAAGAAAACAGGCGCTTACCGGCGTTCTTACAACAGCTGTTCAAAACGTATTTCCTGTCAGAAATCCCATATCTGTACTGAATGTCACGCTGTCAGACGGTACTCTTTATGCAGACGCTGTTCCATGTGCAATGCTTTCTGCAAGGATTTCGAAAAAGAAACCTGTAAACGTCTTCTGAAACCGCCCTATGTCTGCAACGGCTGCGGAAAACGCTCCGAATGCAGCCTGGAAAAGCGGGTCTATAACGCTGACTTTGCCCACCGGGAATATCGGGATGTTCTTTCGGAATCCCGGACCGGTCTTTCCTATTCCGAGGATGAGATCCGTTATCTTGATGAATTCATTTCTCCTCTGATCCGTCAAAAACAGTCTCCACATCACATCTGTGCAACCAATGCAGATTCTCTTACGATAAGCGAAAGGACCATTTACCGGCTGATCGATGCCCGCATTATTTCAGCCATGAATATCGATCTCCCCAGAAAAG
>OKTX01000379.1_pt1 | contig 30908 bp, 29 predicted proteins | sample 1606261 | NCBI WGS metagenome assembly OKTX01 (sample SAMEA3879543, study PRJEB24766) | human gut metagenome | biome: human-associated habitat; feature: feces | place: USA | collected 1985/1987 | reverse complement strand
TGAGGGTAATGTTGCAGGTGCATTGGAAATCCTGTTGGAAGACCTCTATGGCAGTGATGTCATTGAAGAAGGTACTTATGACAGGGCTATGGCTGTATTGAAAGGTACAACCTACAAAGCACCTGAGAAGATGTCAAAGGCAGAAATCAACAAGATGTTTGACTTTGTTCATTAAGTAGAAACCAGTGAGGGAGGAGGCTGAATAAGCCTTCCCCCTCATTTTTTTTTATCATGCAATGACCGAAGAAATAAAGAAACAAGTCCATGAACTATATGATAGTATCATGGAAAGACCAAATCAAATCCTACAGTTCTTTCAAGACTTCTTTGGTGAAGGGAGAGTAGATATGCAGGGTTTTCCTACTGAGGATGGATTATATACATACCTTAGTGTAATTCCCTTGGGAACATTCATGGAATGGAGTAATATAGTAGATTCTTCTGCTTACCAAAATATGAATAAAGAGGACCGAGATATAATAAATCTCTTTTGGACAGCAGAAGGTGCTAATAATGAAACTGTTGTAAGTGACTCTGCATTGGCTAAATATTTCTTGCCAATAATAAAGGAGAAGATTGCTAATACTATGTTCAATGACTTATTTATTCTTATTTATTTTCCTACAGTAAGGATTACAAATGAGTATGATAAGTATGTTGATATTAAGGAGTTATGGCTTAAAGTTCCATTTAATTGGCAGGGAAAAGGTAAGGGATATTTTGGAGTGAACAGGTCTAATTATCCACTAAACCACTTTAAGGGAGGGTATATGCACAGTCATGTATCTTCTATTCCAAGAAGTAACTTTGAAAACTTTCAAACACCTTGTACTGGTAGAGGACCTATCAATTCTTCTCTTTCTACATTAGCTATAGGATATGATGAAGCCATTTGGCAGTTATTATGTCTGGAGCTTGATAGGTATGTAAGAGTAGAATCTATTGATGGAGTTCCACACCACAGACTTGAGAATATTCCTGCACCAGAGATGGGAGATGCTAAAGATAAATTCTCTATGCAATCTCTTAGAGGAGAAGTTCATTACAGTAGTATATTTGGAAGAGAACAATTCAAGCTATTCATTAAATACCTTCTGGAGACTAAGAAGATTAGATTTAACTATAGTAATGGGAGTTATGGGATAGGAATGTCCTTCATTGATACAGTGGTTCTTATCAGTAATGAGTTTATTAGCTGGTATAATACTGAGTATAACAAGCATACTTTTGACCTTAGTTATCATGACCTTGTTGATATAGGTGTTATTAAGGAATGTATTATAACCAATGGTAAAATCTATATACCAAGAGCAGTTAGAAGGGGTAGTAGTAATGACTATCAGAGATATGTAGGAAAGAAAATCTGTACATTCAAAGGTAGGGAAATTACCTTGACTATTGATGGAGTGTTATCCTCAGAGGAGGAATCTCTAAATAGAACAAGGATACTAAATTTACAGTATATTGAAGCTACAGTATGCAGTATATTAAGAATATTAAATTATGGATATGGAAGAGAAGAAAGAAGTGAAACCAGTACTGGAGTTGGTCCACAGACAAGATACATTTAAGATTGTCATTCCAGTAGAGGTTGAGAAAAAGATAAGATTTTTATGCAAGAATATCTGGGATGTAGAATGGTCAGGTGTCTTGTTCTATAAAGTTGAGGGAGCTTTTGAAGATAAGTCCCTAACTATTAAATGTGTAGATTTGTTCCAAATGGACATTGGTACAAGTACATATACTGAGTTCAATGTATCTCCTGATATGGCTACATATATGGTAGACCATCCTGAATTATTGGAAGAGGGGATATACCAAGGATTAATCCATAGTCATAATAATATGGCTACTTTCTTTAGTGGCACTGATACTGCCACTTTGAGTGCAGAAGGTAATGATATGGCTCACTTTGTATCCTTGATTGTGAATAATGCAGGTAAATATACTGCTGGTGTTACAAGGAAGTATAAATGTGTACAGACTGTATCTGAGAAATATACTTATCCTACTTGGAATGGTGAAGTAAGAGAGGGAGTAGAGACCTTTGATATTGAAGAAGAGAAACTTGAATGGTTCAATTTGGATATAGTATTTGAGGATGCAACTGATGACTTTGAGACTGAAATGATGGAGAGACTTAAGGAAATCAAAGAGTCTAAGAAGAAAGTTGTAGTTCCTATGTATAAAGGCAGAAACTATTACTCCCAATATGATAATTATGGGAAAAACATTGCCCCAACCAAGGAGGTGGGGAGTACATTTCCAGTGGATAAAGACAAATACTATGGGGAAGAAGGAAGAGGCTGGTATAAAGCTAAAGAAGTTAAAGAGATACCTGCTAAACAAGGGGAATTACCTTTTGAACAGCCTGAGGAAGAGAATCTTGACATTCCTTATGGTGTTGTAACAGTGGATAAAGATATAGTCCAGTCTATTGTAAGACAACTTGTTACATCAAGTATTATCATTTCAAATGAAAGTGCAGTTGATGTCAAGAAGTGGGCTAATTCTATGGAGAGTCTTTATAGAAGAAGGTTTGGAAGTGTCAAAGAGTTTGAATACTTTGCATCAAACTATGTAGATTATCTTATCAATTATACCTATGATGGAGATGTCATGGCAGTTATTAATAATGATGATTCTACTATGGCTGCATTATTGGCACATGATGTAAGAGAAGAACTTGAGAAATTACCAAAGAATCCTTGGTTAAGTGTTTATATCAAATTAATGGATGATTATATTATTTGATTATGGAAGATGAAGTATTAGAAAGTGCTATAAACCAAATGGTTGATGAACATTTGGAGACTGTTCATTCAGGGACTCTACAGGATGCTCCAGTAGAGATTGATGAACAAGGAGAGGCATTACTTGAAGCTGCATTAGCTGCTGAGGAAGTAGTGATTCCACCCAATTCAGGTAGTTTGCTTGTAGATGAAGCTACAAGTAGATTCAGTGGAGCTATCTGGTATAGTGCCATTCAGTCTAAGACTATTACATTAGCTGGTGTAGGTGGTATAGGAAGTTATGTTGGCTTCTTACTTGCAAGACTAAGACCTGCTGGGTTATATTTATATGACCCAGATATAGTTGAACAGGCTAATATGTCTGGTCAATTATATGGTAGTAGTGATTTGGGACAACCAAAAGTTACATCTCTTCATAGGATGACACAAATATATGCAAATTACTATAATACTGTAGCATACCAAGAAAGGTTTACTGCTGAAAGTGAAGCTACAGATATTATGATTTGTGGCTTTGATAACATGGAAGCAAGGAGCCTGTTCTTTGATAAATGGCTTGAGCATGTAGGTAATAAACCTGAGGGAGAGAGGTCTAAATGTTTATTCATTGATGGTAGATTGGCAGCAGAAGAATTTCAAGTCTTTGCCATTCAAGGCAATGATGAAAGAGCTATAGTTGAATATAAGAATAGATGGTTGTTCAGTGATGCAGCAGCAGATGAAACCATCTGTAGCTACAAACAGACAACATTCATGGCAAATATGATTGCATCTGTTATGGTCAATCTGTTTGTAAACTTCGTAGCTAATGAATGTAATCCTATCATAGATAGAGATGTGCCTTTTATGACTCAATATTCTGCTGATACAATGTACTTTAAAGTAGAAATGTAATGGCAATAAGTGTACAATTAAACAGGCAACTTCATGATATATTCCTGAATGGTGGTAATCTTCAAGAACCTGACTATATTAAGCCACATCTTGCATTTGAAAACAATAATGTGTTCAATCTGCATTTGAAAGTAGATATTAGTGGACCAGAGATTGATGTTCCATTGATGTGCAGGACCCAAGTTGAGATTGCACTATCTAATAACCAGACCAGTGGCTTCAATATAAGGGAGGTAGCTGTTGCATTATTTAACAATAACTATCCTGTAGAAAGGAGAACTGCAAATTCAATCTTCAAGTCATTCCAGATGAGTGATAAAAGAGACAGGCTTGTTAAGATTACAACCAATAATGGTGAGGTATATTATGGTGGTAATGGTTATATTCTTGATAAAGACTATAACTTATTGATACTGTACACACTTCATGGGGTTATGGATGATAGGCTTTTACATTATAAGACTGGTAGAATCTATGTGAATCCAAAGGTCTTTGTAAGTAATGGTCTGGTTGAGAAAGGTATCATTAAGACAGTTATTCCTGCATTTGTGCAGGAGGGTATTATAGTAGGAAGCAGCAGGACAGGTATTACTATTCAAGAGATTAATAATCCTATAAGGAATGCAAATGGTTTTGTTGCTGACACAACAAGACCTATACCTGAGATAGTAGTAGCTGATGTGACTGATAGGTTTATAATAAAACCTAAAAAGCCAACTCCTTCTACCTTCAACAATGAGGCTATGAATGATTACCTTCTGGAGCACCTTGAGGAAGTTGTGGAAATGACTAAGATAGTATGACATTTGAGGAATATTTTGGTGGATGGGTAAGGGTTATAGATACAAAGGAATTAAATAAGGTAGTAGGACAGGTAAGTTTAATCAAAAGAGACTTACTTTGTCCTGCATACCCTGACATATTTAAGGCTTTTAACCTATGCCCTTACAATAATCTCAAAGTTGTGATGATAGGACAAGACCCATACCCTCAGAAGGGTGTGGCTACTGGAGTCCTGTTTGGAAATAAGGAGGGAACCAAGTTGTCTCCTTCACTTGAAATAGTTAAAGAGGCTTGCATTAATTTTGAAATTCCACATAATAGTATTATCTTTGACCCCACTTTAGAGAGCTGGGCTAAGCAAGGAGTACTGATGATTAATTCTGCACTGACCTGTGAAGTTAATAAGGTAGGTAGCCACACAATGATGTGGAGACCCTTTATGACTAAGTTATTGAAGAATCTATCAGAGTGGAATACAGGTATTATTTATGTTCTGTTTGGTGAACAGGCTAAGACACTTAAGCCTTATATCAATAAGAATACTAATATAATAATAGAAGAGAAGCATCCTGCATACTATGCAAGGCAAGAAGAGAGGATGCCATCTACTGTATTTCAAGAAGTGAGCAAACTAACTAAAGAGAAATATGGAGAGCCAATTGTATGGTTCTCAGAGTATTAATTACAAAAAAAAAAGTATGAAGAAACTTATTTTTGTGGAGACTGGTAAGGAAGTGGAAATGGGCAAAACAATTGCCTTTGGGATGAACAGTGCTTATGGTTTTATGCCATTCTATACTGTAACTGTCTGTGAAGAAAGTATTCCATTTCTTATTGAAGAAGGTGTAATCAAGGAAGTTGAGGAGGGAGGAACCCATGTTGACCCCTACTTCTACATAGAACACCTTGCAAATAGGATTCATTGGAACAAAGACAATTTGCAGAAGTATCTTGCAAACCTTTATACAATTTATCCTGCTGCTGTTCTTTCAATTATGTTGAGAGAAATAGCCATTGTTATGGATGAAAAGTATAAGAACCACATTGAGAATAGCAAGGAGATTTATGTAATCAGCACTCTCAGTGGAGAAATAACAAAGGTCAAGGACTTGGATAGAATCAAGAACTTCAGGAATTTTGCTGCATTCAGGACATTGGATGATGCTCTTGCAGCTAAACATATCTTGAGAGACCCTATGAAGCAAATGTTTAAAAGAGGTGGAAAACAGAAGGATTAGAAATGCTACTCCAGAAGAGTATGGTGATATAAAGTTTAAATCCAAGATTGAGGCAATGGTCTATAGGACCTTGCTTCAACATGGGTTTGAGCCTGAATATGAAACTCATACTTACACAATCTGGGAAGGATTTAGACCTACTGTACCTTTTTACACCCGTAATAAAGCTAAGGCTACAATACTAAACCTTAAGAAGCTAATTAATATTACTTATACCCCAGATTTCTACATGGAGTATCAAGGATTAAAGATAATAATTGAAGTCAAAGGTCAGGTCAATGATGTGTTCCCTTACAAATTCAAGATGTTTAGGAAACATATAGAAGATTTGCCAGATAGAGAAAATTATCTTATCTTTGAGGTCTTTACTAAGAAACAACTCTTAGAATTTATTCAAATTATTAAAGATGAAGCCAATAGAAGAATGGAAACCAATACCCAACAGTGTTTACTTAATCAGTAACACTGGATTAGTTAAAGATTCCCTAACAGAAGAACTAAAGGTTCAATATGATAATGGGACTGGATATAAATTTGTTACTATCAAAATAAATAACAAGTTTGTAAATCAGTACATACACAGATTAGTAGCTCAGGTTTTCATTCCTAATCCTGACAATTTACCAGAAGTGGACCACATTGATACTTGTAGAGATAATAATGTATCTACAAATCTTAGATGGTGTAACAGAAGTCAAAATTGTTGTAATATTCTAACCAATGCCAAGATGTCAGAAGCTAAATTAGGTGGTAAAAACCCTAAGGTTATGCTTGGTAGAACTGGGGATAAAAGCCCTCTATCCAAAACTGTACTACAACTTGGTTTGGATGAAAATATTATAAAGGAATGGGTAGGAGTGAGAGAAGCTGCCAGAACTTTAGGTATCAACTATGGAAATCTTCAACAATGTTGTATTGGTAAAAGGAACTCTGCTGGTGGTTTTAAATGGAAATTCAATGAATAGTGTAGAAAGAATGAGGAAATTGCTCAACAGTTTACCCAAGAGTGATATAACTTTAGGTGAACAGTTTATTCAGAGCAGAGATTTTGAGTCACTCAAGGACTTAGTGGATTCAGCAATCTACAAGGTTAGGAAACACAAAGCCAGAAAAGATGAAGAAGGTGGAGTGCCACCTAAACAAGAGTACCTTGATGTGGACTTGACAGAGTTAAGTAATTTAAAGGCTGAGGTGGATGTATATTTAACCCAGCTTGAAGTTCCCAGTAATGAATGGGAAGAAGACATAGAGGAGGAATACTATGATGAAGAGTATTAAAGAACTATCTTGGAATGTAACAGAGGAAGAGTACAGGAAAGACCCTGCAATCAGTTACTCTACATTATCAAGATTTGAAAGGGAAGGATGGAGGAATCTCAGTTCTCTCTTTGATAAGGTAGATAGTCCAGCATTATTATTTGGTAGTGCAGTGGATTGTATGCTTACTGATGGGGAACAAGCCTTTGCTGAAAGATTCATTGTATGTGAATTTCCTAATCTGTCAGATAACCTGATAAGTATTACCAAAGTATTATTCTCCAAGTATGGAGATACACACAGAAGGGTAGATACTATTGATGATGAAGTGATTAGTAGTGTGGCTGTAGCCAATGGATATTATGCAGGAGACTCTTATAAAGCTACCAGAATAAAGAAGGTAAAAGAGAGTTGCAATGAGTATTATTCACTACTTGCACTGGCAGGAGACAAGACTATATTATCCCAAAAGGATTATAATGATGTGTCTCTGTGTGTTGATGAATTAAGAACCAACTCAATAACCAAGGACTTCTTTTATATAGACCCTTGGAACACTGATATTGAGAAGGTGTTTCAATTGAAATTCAAAGCTGAATGGAATGGAATACCAGTGAGATGTATGTTTGATGAGCTTGTTGTGGACCACCATAATAAGATTATCTATCCAATAGACTTAAAGACTACTGGGTATCCTGAGGAGAACTTTCAAGACTCCTTTGCTCACTGGAGATATGATATTCAAGCTAAGCTATATACATACATTCTTCAAGAGTGTATCAAGAGAGACCCTTATTTCAGTGAGTTCAAGATTCAGCATTATCAATTCATTGTTATCAACAGAAGGACAATTGCTCCTATTGTGTGGAAATTCTATGGGAACTTTGGTATGGTAGATTTAAAGGATGAAACAGGTAAGATTTATAGGGATTGGAGAAAGATTCTTACAGACCTAAATTATTATCTTACTAATCCTAACCTGAAATATAGTAAGGAAGTAATGGCAAATGATTGTATTATGGAAATAAAGAATTTAGTACCGGCATGACAGAGTTAGAATATTTTAAAGGAGATGAACTGGCAGCTTCAACTTGGAGGAATAAGTATGCAGCAGAAGGAGAACAAACTCCTGATGATACACACAAAAGGTTAGCTAAGGAATTTGCAAGAGTAGAGAGTAATTATAACTGGAAGAGTAATATAAATAGGGCTTTTAGTAATTTATCAAACTATGGCTATGTTAGACCACAACTTGATGAAGAGGCTATCTATCAGTTATTCAAGGACTTCAAGTATATTATACCCGGAGGTTCAGTTATGTCTGGTTGTGGAACTGGAGCATTGGTAAGTCTTAGTAATTGCTTTGTAATAGGCAGTCCAAAGGACAGTTATGCAGAGATAATGAAGACAAGAAGCCAACAGGCTCAACTTATGAAGAGAAGAGGTGGAGTTGGTTATGATTTATCTCAGCTTAGACCAAGAGGAGCTAAGGTTAATAATGCAGCAAAGTCTTCAACAGGTGCAGCATCTTTCATGGATGTATGTTCAGATATAACCAATGAAGTGGCTCAGAATGGAAGAAGGGGTGCTCTTATGTTAAGTATGAGTATCAATCATCCTGATATTGAGGAGTTTATAACCAAGAAGCAGGACTTAACCAAAGTAACTGGAGCTAATATATCAGTCAAGGTTACTGATGAGTTCATGCAGGCTGTAGTGAATGATGAGGAGTATTACCTAAGATTTCCTGTTGATGTAGAATTACCTAAAATAAGAGAGGAAATACCTTATGGGGAGTTGGTTCCTTTTGGAAACTTAATAGATAAGAATGTATATTTTATTAAGAAGGTAAGAGCAAGGGAGTTATGGGATACTCTCATGCACTGTGCTTGGAATACTGCTGAACCAGGGATTATGTTTGAAGGAGCAATGCACAACTATTCTCCTGATGGTGTATATCCTGACTTCAAGATGGTTGGAACTAATCCTTGTGGTAGACAATTTTGCTGCAAGTAAAACATTACGAGAATTGCTGGAAACCTGTTAAAACATCTATAGATGTGTTGGGCAATCAGCAGCCAAGCCTTAGTTATTAACTAAGGAAGGTTCACAGACTATGTACGTAATATCAATATTATTTATATTTTAGTTATGGAAGAAATGAATAAAAGTTTTTATGAAAGAGCTAAGGAATTAGCTGAAAGTTGTAATAGAGTTAAAGATAATGGAGTATATGAAACATTAGCAAAAGAGTTTCATATAGGTTTAAGAAATGCTGGAGATAGATTCAAAAGTTTATTTGGTAAACCTGTAAGAGATTATATTGCTGATATTAATACTCCATCAAAAGAAGTTTTAAGAGATGCTATAATTAGATGTGATACCCAAGAAGATTTACTCAAATTCCTTAATATTCATTATGATTGGATTAAAGGGTTATATGACAAATACTTCAAAGTGTCCACATTTAGAGCAGCTAAACTTAAGCTATTTAATGAGTTTGATATTATAGAATATAATCCAACTATAGAAGACAATCTTGCTATCTTAGTTTCTCAGAAACTTGGAGATGGAAGTTTTGAGTTCTATGAGGGTAGGAGTAGTTTAAAGATAGAACATGGCTATAAGCAGTATGATTATTTGAAGTTCAAAGTTAATCTATTGAAGAAAGCCTTTCCTACTGTAGCTGGATTAGAGACTATAAGTAAAAGAGAAAGTAATAGTTACATTTCTTATTCTTGGAGAAGTAACAACCTAAGAAACAGATATATGGATATTATAAAGGAGAACCAAGATTGGGATTTAATCAAAAGATTAACTCCATTTGGCTGGATGTTATGGTATCTTGATGATGGTAATCTATATTTATCTGATAACTCAAATCAATTAAGTATAGCTATTCATAGTGTACATACAAGATTGGCAGCCATAGAGGAACTTAAAACTTATGGTTTTGAGTTTGCAAGCTACAATGAATGTATTACCATCTCTGATAAACTTACTATCATAAAATTCTTAAATTGTTTCATAAAACCCTTTATTCATTTAATACCAGAATGTATGAAATATAAATGTATTGTAAAGATATAGTCGGGAGTAATCTATTAAATTAGATTACTTTGGAAATACCAATGGGTCCATTTGATAGCTGTAGGTTGATTCATATTAACTTAGCAAGTTATATTGTAGACCCATTTACAGATAAGGCTCACATTGATGAAGAGTTACTCTATATGCACTCTTATGAGGCTATGAGATTGGCTGATGATTTGGTTGATTTGGAGATTGAAGCTGTTGATAAGATTATTGATACAGTAAAGAATGACACTAATGATACTGAATTTAAACTGTGGAGTAGAATTAAGGAGACTGCTATTAGAGGAAGAAGAGCTGGTCTTGGATTTACTGGCTTAGCTGATGCAATAGCTATGTTGGGCTTGAAATATGACTCTGATGAAGGTATTAATCAGGTTGAACAGTTAATGAAAGTTATGTTCAAAGGTCAGCTTGATAGTACTATTGATATGGCTATTGAGAGAGGTGCATTTCCTGTTTGGGATGTTAGGAAAGAATTTCATGCTGGATGGGAAGATGGTGGAAGTGGTCAGAATGACTGGTTTACTGTATTATGTAAAGACTATAACAGGGAAGCAAGGAGAATGTTTCAATATGGTAGAAGAAACATAAGTTGGTCTACTGTAGCTCCTACTGGAACTGTAAGTATCATGGCTGGTACAAGTAGTGGTATTGAGCCTGTATTCATGCCTTTCTATCAAAGAAAGAGGAAATGTATGTCTGAGAGTGATAGGGTAGATTATGTAGATAAAGTAGGTGAGAAATACACTTTGTTTACAGTAGTTCATCCTAACTTGAAGAAATGGGCAATAGAGACTCTCAATTATTCTGAGTCAGAAGTCAATGAATGGAGCTTAGGAGTATGGAAGGAAGTCTGGAAGGAAAGTCCTTACTATGGTTCTACAGCACCAGAGATTGATTGGAGACAGAGAGTTAAATTACAGGGAGTAGTTCAGAAATATATCACTCACAGCATCAGTAGTACAGTTAATCTGGCTAAGGAAACTACAGAAGAAGAGATTGCTGACATCTATATTGAGGCTTGGAAACAGGGACTGAAAGGTATCACTATTTATAGGGATGGATGTAGGGAAGGTGTATTGACTCAAGTTGAGAAACCTAAGACTATTGAAGGAAGACAGGCTCCTAAAAGACCTAAAGAACTTGAAGCTGATGCTTATTTGATTAAGGCAAAAGGTGAACAATTCATCATCTTGGTAGGTATGTTAGAAGGTAAACCTTATGAAGTCTTTGCATTCAGACCAAGGAATCCTATTAGTTTTAAACCTCATAAAGGTGTTATAACTAAAGTAAGTAAGATGCACTATAGCTTTACATCAGATGTCTTTCATATAGACAATCTTGAGTTAGCTAATGAAAATGTTGAAGAGAATGCAGCTACTTTGTATTCATCTATGTTATTAAGACATGGAGTGGATATTAAGTATATTGTCAAGACTGCAAAGAAGGTCAATGATAATATAAGCTCTTTTAGTTCAGCTATGTGTAGAGTGCTTAGTAAGTATATCCCTAATGAGGAAGTGGCAGGGGAAAAATGCCCTCAATGTGGTGGTAAAATAATCAGGGAAGCAGGGTGCAAACATTGTGAATCATGTGATTACTCGGCTTGTCAATAAAAAAAAATAAAGTATAAGAAATAAGATATGAAGATTAAAGTAAAAGAAATCACCTCTGGTTGTTTTCCTGTGAGAACAGGAGAGGATAAGTCAGATTGTTTTGACCTATGTCTGGCAGAAGATGTGACTTTGAAGAAAGGAGAGGTTTATGTTGCAAGGTTAGGTATTGCAACTGAACTTCCCAAGGGGATAGTAGCTAAGGTTTATAGTAGAAGTAGTGCTCCAAGTAAGTTGGGAGTTACTATTGCTAATGGTCTTGGATTCATTGACACTATTTATAATGGTGATACAGATGAATGGAGAGCACCACTATATGCTTTCAAGGCTGTAACTATCCCTAAAGGCACAAGAGTATGCCAATTTGAGGTTAAATTATCTCAGTTTGCTACTGTATGGCAGAAATTAAAATGGCTATTATCATCTAAACCACTTCTGGAGCCTGTGGATTTCCTTGGAAATGAAGGTAGGGGTGGTATTGGTAGTACAGGAAAGTAATCACTAAAAAAAAAACATGAAACATGGAGTTTGTATGGAAAACTGTAGCAATGATAGTGGTACTGGCTTGTGTAGCCATTATTGCTGGAGTTGTTAATCTAATAATGAATAGAAGGAAGATAGACCCTAAAGTGGGCAGAATTTCATTTAGAGAGTCTATGGATTTGGTTGAACTGCCAATTGTCACATTTATGAATAATGGCAGAAAACTGAACTTCCTTCTTGATACTGGTGCATCTTATTCTTCAATTAATGAAGCAGCTCTGGAAGGATTATCTTATGAAGAGACTGGAGAGAGTGGAGGTCATTTTGGAATAGAGGGTACTATCCAAGAATCTAAGTATGTAAGAATGAATGTAGGATATAGAAGTCAGAGCTATGAGGATGATTTCCAAGTAGTAGACTTAAGTCAGGCATTTGGTAATATTAAACAGGAGTTTGGTATTAACTTACATGGTATTATTGGAAATACTTTCTTTCAGAAGTATAGGTATGTACTGAATTTTGATGAATTAGTAGCATATTCAATGGTATGAAAGACTTAATAGAGTTAAAATCAAGAGGAGAGGAACACAACTATCTTAGGAGATTAGTTAAGCCAGATGGCAGTGAGTCACACACTTATATGTTAAAGACTTCCACATATACTATGAGGAGTGGTTTGACAGATAAGAAGAAAAAGTTCATAGACCCATCAGGTGGTCCAATGATAGTTGAGGGAGAATATCTTGAAGAAGCTGAGGCAGTAGTTAAATCTATAGACCATGTAATGGGACAGGGTTATGCTATTACCTTTGAAGTCACACCAGAAGAAGAGCAAGAGTTAATTGATGCAATAGTGAATATATGATTTATGTAGTAACTCAACAAATACTACCTGAATCTGACAAGTATGAGATAATATCTCCACAAGCTGCATTGCACATGCTCAAGCCTTTAAGAAAGGTTGGCTTAGATACTGAAACCAGAGGGTTTGACCCTTATACAAAAGAACTCATAATGCTCCAGTTGGGGTGTTATGAGTTTCAAGTAGTAATTGATATAACTACTGTAAGCCTAAGTTTCTTTAAAGACTATCTTGAATCTGATAGACTATTTATTGGTTGGAATATCAAGTTTGACTTGAAGTTTTTATTCCATCAAAGAGTGGTTGTAAAACAGGTTTATGATGGTTTCTTGGCAGAGAAACTTATGTATATGGGCTTTCCTGCTGGTATTCATTCTATGGCTTTAAAAGCAGCAGGTCAAAATTATCTTGGTGTTGAGCTGGATAAAACTGTTCGGGGTAAAGTGATGTGGGCTGGTCTTTCAGAAGATGTTATTGAGTATGGTGCAAATGATGTGAAATATCTGGAGAAGATAATGGATGCACAGGAAAAAGAACTCCAGAAGAGAGGATTAGTTACAGCTCTTGTGTATGAGAATAAGTCTGTTCCTTGGGTTGCATATACTGAATATTGTGGTGTGTTATTAGACAGAAGTAAGTGGGAAAGAAAAATGCTTCTTGATAATTTCACTGTCAAAGTATTTGAGGATGCACTTAGTGATTGGGTTATTAACTCAGCTAAAGGAGAGAATTATGCTTATCATTACTTGCAGATAGAAGGATGGGATGACCCTGATGACCTTGAGAAAGCAAGGAAAAAGATGAAGGGTGAGAGATGCCCAGAAGCAGACATTAAAGGGCAAAAGAGGGGTTATTGTGAAGCATGGAAAATTCCTATTGATGCAAGGTTAAGTACCAAGTACATAAAGGAAGACCTTCAAGGAGACCTATTTCTTGGCTTTCAAAACAAGATTCAATGTTTGATTAATTGGGATAGTCCTAAACAGGTAATTCCATTATTCAAATCATTAGGTTTTGATTTGTTAGCTAAAGATAAGGATACTGGTGAATGGAAGGATAGTATTGAGGCAAAAGTAATTGAACCTCAACAAGATAAATCTACCATTGCATATTTGTATCTACAATATAAGGCAGCAAAGAAGGTTACTTCTACTTATGGTCAGAATGTAATTAACCAGATAAATGAAAAGAGTGGAAGGTTACATACTAACTTTAATCAGTTGGGAACAGATACAGGAAGATTAAGTTCAGGAGGTAAGGATAAATCAAACAATATTGAGTATCTTAACTTTCAGAACTTCCCATCTGACAGTGAGACAAGAGCTTGCTTTGTTGCAGGAAAAGGAATGAAATGGATTTCTTGTGACTATAGTGGGCAAGAATCAAGAATTATTGCAGATGTAACCAATGACCCAGCTATGATTGATTTGTTCAATAATGGTTGTGGTGATATTCATTCTCTGGTAGCCAAGATGTCTTATCCTGAGATAATAGGGAATTGTCCTATAGAAGAAGTAAAGTATAAGTTCAAACATTGGAGAAGTGAAGCTAAGGGTGTTGAATTTGCCATTAATTATGGTGGTGATGCTAACACTATTCATGGTAATAAGGGTATTCCTCTTGTAGAAGCCAACAAGATTTATAACAACTACATGAAAGGTTTTAAAGGTATGAAAGTGTATCAAGACAGACAGAGAAAGTTTGTCATGGAGCATGGATATATCATTACTGACTTTTCAAGTGGAAGAAAGGCTTATATCTATGATTATGACATATTAATGGGTATAAAAGCAAGGTTCAATCAAGAGTATTGGGCTACCTATAAACCTTATAAAGGCAAAGAGAATAAGTTGCTTCCTAAACAAGTGAAGAATGAGTTATATCAAAGATTTGCCAGAGGAGACAACTTTAATTCTATGGTGGGAGTATATCATTATACAACTAAGAAAGCAGGAAAAGATACTATCAGAGAGGCTTATGTAAGTATAGCTGATGTATATGTGCATCCTGTAAGACACTTCTTCAAGAGAAAGTCTGCATCTGAAAAACAAGCAATCAATTATCCTTGTCAAGGATGTGGTGCTACTATGTTCAAGACTGCATCTATCTTTTTATGGGAATATCTTGTAGAGCATGATTTGTTATTCAAGGTAAAGTTATGTATTCCAGCACATGATGAATGGAATATAGAGGTTCCAGAAGAGATAGCTGAGGAAATGACAGAGGTTTTGAAAGATTGTATGAAAAAGGCTGGAGCATTCTTCTGTAGGAAAGTAGAACTTCCTGCTGAGGGTGATAAAGCAGATTTCTGGATACATTAGGAAATTATGGAGATTTGGAAAGTATTGGTAGTAACAGTGGTAGTTGTAATAGCCCTATGTGGACTTATTTACACTATCCACTTGTTAAGTTGTGAGCAAAAGAAGAGAATCTATGTCTATCCTAAGACCAAGAATCAATATTATGCTAAAGGTATAGTAAAGATGAAAGACATGGATAGTGGGGAATGGATAGATGCAGTTCTCTATATGAGCCTCAAGAATGGTCATTATTATGTCAGGGAAAAGAGACAGTTCCTTGACAAGTTTATAACATTAAAAGAATGGGAAGAGAATGGAGGAAATGATAAAAGCAGCAGAGGAAAATAACAAGTTACCTGAATCAGCTAATCAATTCAAGAATATAGCCAAAGGGATGATTGAAACCTATGTTAGGAAGAATCATGACTATGGTAATTCCTTTGATAAATCTCTTGATAAGTTTGGTCTTGTAGCATCAGTAGTAAGGATTGGAGATAAGATGAATAGAATTGAGTCTCTGGTTCAGAAGAAAGCTATGGTGCAAGATGAATCTATCAGAGATACACTACTTGATATGGCTAATTATGCCATTATGACAGTAATGTGGATGGATAATCAAACTAATACTTGTAAGGTATGATTATAGCAGTGGATTTTGATGGAACTTGTGTTACACATGAGTTCCCAAGAGTAGGGGCAGAAATAGGAGCAGCAGAAGTCTTAAAGGAATTGACTGATAAAGGTCATAAGATTATACTGTTTACTATGAGAAGCCATCAATTAGATGGAGCAGAAGAAACAGAGGACTTTGGTTATGGCAAGACTAAGCCAGCTAAATTACCCAGTGATGGGTTGCAGGATGCAATAGACTGGTTTAAGAAGCATGATATTCCTTTGTTTGGTGTAAATGAAAACCCAACTCAGAAAGATTGGACTTCATCACCTAAACCTTATGCTCATATTTATATTGATGATGCAGCTTTGGGAGTTCCCTTGAAACATAGTTATATTTCTGATAGACCTTATGTGGATTGGGACATAGTTAGGTATTATCTTCATGCAAAGGGTATATTATGACATTGAATGAAAAGATAGGTATCATTCTAAAACAACACAAGGAAGGAGAGGAGTTCTTCAATGCTCTTGACTTTATGATTAAAGGGGATAGAAGCATACTTGAAGACTTCCTCTCATTCTTTATGAATGATGCTGGAAGAAACTTGGAATTGCCTGATACAGGCTTAATTGTGAGTGGAGGATTTGGTAATGCCATTATGACAATGTATGGTGACAGATTGACTGAAACTTTTAGAGAAGTAATTGTCACTAATGGTGGTATCAGATTGGGTAATGAAGCACTTATATTCAAGGATAAGTTGCTTTGTAAGAACTGGATATTCATTGATGATTCCTATTATTTAGGGAGAACAAAAGCTGGTATTTCAGTTGCTTTGAAGAAGATTAGACCTGATGCTTCAATCTTTGAAACTTATGTTATCTATGATGGAAGTATGGGTAGAGCAGATAAAGTAAAAAGTATGTATAGATATAGTAAATAGTATGGCAGGACAACAAGGAATTTATTGTGCCCCAGACATTACAATCCCTAATAGGGATAGAATAGATGTAGGATGTGCTCCTGATGGAGCAATGCAACTCTGGGTTATGGAATATGAAGTTACTGGTATAGGTAAGGGATGTGCAATGTGTAAGGCTATTAATCCTCAACAGGCAGAGATGCTCTTGAAGAGTAATGGTATATACAATGGGAGTTCATATCTGTATAAAGTAACAAGAATTGAACAGGTTATTGTACCTCCTTGCAATGGTCTTATGGCTGAGCAAGTGATAACTTATAAAGATGTAGTATCATGAATAAGAAACTTAGGTTATTAGTAACAACTAAATGTCCTAATAAGTGTCCCATGTGTTGTAATAACTCATGGGATTTTTCATCTTTACCAGTAGTGGATAGATGGAACTATGAGGAGATAATGATTACTGGAGGAGAACCTTTGATTCACACTAATAAAGTGGCTGAATTAATAAGGTCTATTCGAGTTATTAGTGAGGTTTATACAGACATTCCAAAGGTATATGTGTACACTTCAATAGCTGCTTGGGACAGAGTAAGGACTATATTAGCTTATGCAGATGGTATAGTCTTGACTCCTCACAGTCAGAGTGATATTGATAAGTTTGTGGAACTGAACAGTATGATGCAAGAGGTTAAAGAAACTAAATCTGATTTCATTAAAGGGAAATCTCTTAGACTTAATCTCTTTGCTGATATGAAACTTCTCCTTCCTGAGCATATTGACTTGTCACTGTGGAATGTCAAGGAAATGGAGTGGGTGAAGGATTGTCCAGTACCTCAAGGTGAGGACTTTAGGAGAATTAAAGAGCTTTGGTGATGAAGCAATTTACACATAGAGAGTTTGTTAGGATGGTAGTAGCTAATGGTTTCTATTATGACAGACATAATGGAGACCATGCTATCTACCTTAATGAAAAAGGCAGACATATTAGCATCCCATTAAAACTTGAAAGTGTTATTGCAAGAAGATTAATCAAAGAGAATAATTTAGAGATAGATATTAAGAAACTTAAAAAGGAAAAGAGAATGAACAATGCACCATTAGGGGCTGATGAAGACCCCAGAGCACCTTGGAATACACCTCTTGATGTAAAATATAAGAGGTTTGTGAGTGTAACCATATCATATTATGATGAGATTGAATTACCTCCAGATGCAGAGGAGGAACAGATTAATGAAGCCTTTCATAAAAAGGTAGAAGATGCTGAGTTTCCTAAAGAGTTTGATATTGATGAAGTTGTAGTAATAGATGATTAAAATATGAGATTAATTAAACCAAGTTTTTCTATTTGGGACCAACAAGAAGGTCTTGAAGGAGTTTATAAACAAATTGAAAGGGCAGGGAGAGTATGTTATAAATCAGAAGATAAGATAACAGAAAACTCTGCTAAGGAGTTCGTAGATAGGATGATTAAGTCAGGTCATGGTGCTATGCTGGAACATGGTACAGTGTATCTTAAAATTCCTTATGGAACTATGGATGATAGAGGAGAGTTCTCTAATGAACCTATAGTTATAAAGTATATAGACAATCCTTACTCTGTAGTAATGAATAATAGTGAGAATGACTATTGGTATATAACCAGTAATTATAGAGTTATTATAGAAAATGAGTTGATTGATGACCTACAATACCTGTGTGAACCTACAGAGTTCCATGCAAAGAGAATTACAGTTAAGTTTATTTGTGATAGAGGTGTATCCCATGAATTTGTAAGGCATAGAGTATTTAGTTTTGCTCAAGAAAGTACCAGATATTGTAACTACTCTAAAGATAAGTTTCAAGGTGTTACATACATTCAGCCACCTTGGTTAGATGGGGATATATCAAATGAAGATGGTAGTAAGTTTAATGATGTTTATACAGATATATATTTGCACACCCTTACTACTGCGGAGAATGCCTATTTGGATTTACTCAAACAATGGGATAATAAAGTTCCTGATAAGAGATTCAAATCTGGGTATAAGAATAATCCTTGGACACCTCAACAAGCAAGAGCAGTATTACCTAATTCACTTAAAACTGAGTTAGTAATGACTGGTTTTGTGAGTGATTGGGAGCATTTCTTTAAGTTAAGAGATGCAGGCAGTGCTCATCCTCAAGCAAGAGAACTGGCACATCCATTACACATGGAGTTTTTGAGAAGAAATTATTTGGTGGATTTATATGATGAAGCCAATCCTGATTAATAACTAAAAAAAAACAATGGCATTTGGAAGTAAGAAACAAGCAGTTATTGCGAAGCCTTCATTTAAGGAAAGGCTGACTGGAGTAAAATCAATGTTTAAGAAAGCACATGAAGATGCTTCAAAATTGAATGCAGAAATGCAGGCAGACATTGACAGTAAGAAACAAAAGGTAAAACTCCTTGAGGATGAAATAGGTTTCATCTCTGAAACTCAGAAAGAAACTCAGGAGTTTATGTCAAATCTTGAAAAGTTCATTTAATGAGAACAAATTTAATTAAGACAAAAGAGCTACCTAAAGTAGTAGAGCCATCTACTACTGATGGTATGCTTGACATGGTAATTGCATTTGATACAACTGGCTCTATGTCAGCTTATATTAATGCAGTAAAGACTCATGTGAAGGAGTTGGTTCTCAAATTATTCAGTTCTAATCCTGATTTAAGGATTGGTATAGTAGCATTTGGTGACTATTGTGATATGAGGAGCAAGTATAACTTTGGTAAGGCTTACCAAGTATTAGACCTTACTAATGATGAAAACAAAATCATCAAGTTTATTAATGAAGCTCAGAATACAAGTGGTGGGGATGGTGATGAATTCTATGAATTGGTCATTAAGAAAATCACGGAGGAAACTGCATGGAGAGAGGATTCTACTAAGGCAGTATTATTAATTGCTGATGCAGCACCTCACAAGGTAGGTTACAGCTACAAGGGTATTATAAGTAATGCCCAGATTGATTGGAGAGAAGAAGCTAAGAAGGCAAGTGAATTAGGTATCAAATTTGATACCATGACTATTGACCCTATGTATGTTGAATGGTATAAAGAGCTTTCTGCCATGACAAATGGTGTAAGTGTTCCTTTCAAGAATAGTGGTAAAACTTCTCAAGTGATTGAAGCTGCTGCATTAAGTAGAGGTGGAACAAGGACAAAAGCTATGTATATGGCTACTATGGATTCTGTAAAGGATGATGTAGAATTAAATGCAGTATATACTGCTTATTCAAAAGAAGTAACAGATTAAAATCAAGAACAAATGAAAATCAATATTAAAGAAATAGCAGTAGGTGATGTATTCTCAGAAGAATCACATTACATTGTTGAAGAGATTGGTAAAGATACAATCAAGTTCAAGCATACAGAGAGTGGAAAGTCAGTGACATTAGGTTATGGTTATGTTCAAGACCTGCTTAATACTTCTGACCAGTATGACAAAGAAGTAAAAGTGACTAAAGAAGATAAGAAAGATGGTACTCCGGGTATAAGAACAATCTTTGAGGGTATCAAATCTTCTGAGGTATTCACTGTTGTGTTCCAAAAGCAGGATAAGGCTAAGACCAAGAAGCAATATGAAGCTGAAAGGGAGGCACAAAGACAAGAGGCTGTAGCTTTGATTGACAAGGCTAAGAAAGCTAAGAAGTCAATGGCTGTAGCTTATAAAGAAGCTCTGGAACATATTCAGAATAACCCTATTAAGGACTTCATTGAAGGAGAAGATAGGGTACTAAGAGGCTACAAGATGCAGTTTGTATCAAGGGATGGTAAGTACAAATGCCTTGATATGGATATTGAAAGAAATTCCAAAGAAGATGGGATTAGATTAGTAAATATCAACACAATCAAAGCCCTTGTATTCAATGGTGTTAAGTATGTAGTTGAGTAACAGTTAGGGGAACTAAGTCTCCCCTTTCTTATTTTTAAAGAGTTTGGTTTACCTCTCAAAAAGAAAACCCTTAATAACTTGCATATTAAGAAAACAACCTTTATATTTGCACATAAATTTAATTATAAATCTATAACAAGATGAGTAAAAGATGTATCACAACTAATTTTACAATAGAAGAATTGGCTGCTAAATTACAGGGTGAAACTATAGAATCAGTCAAGGGACTTGTTGAGCTTTGGCAAGACAAGAATAATAAGGACTGGGACACTTATCCTACTGCTTCTGAACTAAATAATTTTAGGGCAGAACTAAGGAAGGGTAAGGATGAAATGATAGAGGCTTTAGATAAAGCACTTTTACCTGCATTTGAAGCTCCAAGGATTTCTACTGTGGAAGAACAAGCTAAAGTAGATTTGGACTTTGACCCAAGAACAAGAAGAGATAGGGTTAGTCTGATTGCAAGATTCTTTAGCAATGAAATAGATACAGCACTGCAAGAACATAATGACACTCTCAATAAGAGAATTGCTGATGCTGAAAAAGAAGGTGATGTATTTGCTGTTAATGAATTGAAAGAAGAGTTAGCAACTCTTGATAGATTCAGGATAATCAAGTTATATACACCTGCTGGCTTATTTATTAGAGTAAAAGATTATTTCAACAACTATATACTTGACTCTGAGGAGAATAGGATACAATCAGAACTGAATATAATCAATAGTATGAAGGGTTCTGAAAGATATAGTGATGAACAGAAGTATGAAGCTGCAAAGAAGAAAGCATTATATAAGACTAATGCTTATCAGAAAGTAGTAGATAACTTCAAACCTTTGGCTGAGGAAGCAAGTACTATACTAATAGCTACTGAGGGGATTAGGATTGACCCTAATTATATTGCCCCTAAAGATGCCAACCTTAATAATGATACTCCAGAGGGAGAAAGTACAGTAGATGAGCAAGCTGATGATTTTGTAAAGGATGAGGCTTTCAAGGTTGGATGGATGACTAATTATAGGGAAGTAAGTTCTCATGAATCTCTAAGTCAGGAGGTTAGAAAGGTAATCAGAGAGATACCCCAACTTGACTACAGAGGAAAGTATGATAAGGATGATTTAGGAAATCTTAGATTTCTTGATGCAGACTATGTTCATGCGACCCTTATAGACAAGCTCAGAGATATGATTACATCTGATGATATGTTACCACTTCTGGAGACTCTGGGTAATACCAAGCCTTGGACTAAGCAAATAGTCAAGAAGCTACAGGCTGAACCCAAACTATTCAGTCAGTTCTATCAGGATTTCAGAAAGGACTTTATGCCTTACTGGATTCAGAAGAAGAAACTACAGGCTGATGGTACTTTCAAGATGGAAACTATTGCTATCAATAAGCCTGAGGGTGTCTATTATCTGCTTGATGAATGGAGGGATAACTATGAGAATGGTAATCTGCTTGATGATGATAGTATCTATGACAAGAATGGAGACTTGAATCTTGAGAATGCAGAGAATGGTCTTAAATGGACTGAGGCTCTTAATAACAGATTTACCAATCTTAGCACAGAACAAAGGTTGGAACTTCTACAGGATGAAAAGGTTTGGAAGACATTGAATAAGCTCCTTAATATGATTGGTATCAATGCTAATCAAGGTGTATTATTGGATGCTCTGACCAATATAAAGCAATATGAAGGTGGTACTGCAACAGACCCAATTATGTTGCTTCTTCCTCAATTAAATATTATATTCAGTGGTGTAAAGAAAGGTGAGGTTAAATCTGAGACTCTTGAAGATGGAACTGAAAAGAGAGGGGATTTGATAAATACCTTTGGTTCTGCTTACAATAGCATAGCTATGATGCTTGCAGAAGTAACAGAAGATGCTATTGAAAGTAGTGTGAGAGAAAATGATAAGTCATACTATAGCCATGTTACTCCTAACTATCTTGGTAAGTTGATTAAACAGCTCAAGAATGTTATGGGTAATGAAGCAAGGTTCAAAGAGTTTGTTGAAAATGAATTTGGACAATATGAATGGTTCTATAAGGATGGTAGATGGAGAAATGACTGGATTGAGCAACTGGTAAATAACCCTGAAATGAGAAGAGGATTGAGCCATAAGATTCTACTTAACTCAGATAAGGTTGCATATCAGAACTGGGATGATTTGGATTACACCTTAGTATTACTGACAGAATACTTTGGAGACCCAGATAACAGTAAATCTGATATTCAATGGGCTAATTACCATGTGCCAATTCTTTCAGATAGTCCTTCTGCTGAGTTCATTAGATTCAGGAAGTATGATAATCATAGCATCATTGGAGAAGATGGTGAGTATATGAAGTATGATGATATTATCCTTGATAGATTTGTTGATTTGGTTAATCAAGAGGTAGATAGAATAGCTCTTGTAAATCAAAGAGATGAAGAATATCAGAAGGGTAATCCTGACATTGCTCCTCTTGCAAACTATGATATAGTAAGGGATAAAGAAGGTAATATCAAGAGTATTGGTGGTGCTGAATTTAAGTTCCTTACAGCTCTGAATGATGTAAGATATGACAATGGTGAGACTTTCCTTGACAGGTTCCAGAGAATTCAAAATGAAGGAACTGGTGCTGAATTAAGAGAGTTCATCAGAGAGTCAGTAAGAGAAGCTCTTGACAATGAATTTGAAGAGACTTATAGAGAATGGGCTAAGGCTGGATTACTTGAAGAATTACCTAATGGTAAGTACAAGTATCTCGGAGTAATTGGTGTAAATGCTGGTCAAAGTTCCTATAATAGGAATACAGCAACTTCTTTGAATAATGCAAAGAAGGCTCTTGAAGGAATGTGGACTACAGAAATGGACATTCTTTTAAGAGATTACAACAATAATAATCCAGTAGATGATAGAAGAGCAACTACTCTCTTTGAAAGTATTAAGGACTTATTGAGGGAAAAGATGGTGAGAGGTGAGATTACTGCTAAGGAAATGGATAGTATCAACAGGAATTTGGTTATTAGAAATAATGCCAAAGCTAAGTTGAGAGAGTACTTCTGGAATAGTAAATTTGCTACATCACAAATCATTGAACTCACTACAACTGACCTTGCTTTCTACAAGAATATAGAGGACTTCCAAAAGAGATATAAGGAAGTTCATGCTCCTGCCCTCAGACTTAATACCAACTCTAAGTATGGTAGAAAGGAAGAGAGAACTATTTATCTAAAAGATGATGAGATTGTATCTTCTGCACTTGATGATATTGCAACTGTACTTGATGAAAGAGTCAAGAAAGGTGAGATGTCAAAGAGAGATAGGGATTTAATCTTAAATAAGTTCAGAGAGGTAAATGTGGCAGATGCTCAGGCTTATAGGTCATTAAGTTCTTACAGAGCTATTCTTGATATGTCTGGTCAGTGGACAGATGATATGCAGAGAGCCTTTGATAACTTCCAAAATGGTAAGTGGGATATGGCTGATTTCAATATTATCTGGCAGACTAAGAAACCTTATGTGTACACTCAGGTGAATAATATGAGTGGAGTTCAAGGTCATACAGGCATTAAGACACCAGTTCAACATAAGAACTCAGAGTTCCTTCTTATGGCTATGCACCAGTTAGTTTCAGGTCCACTTGGTAAATCAGGTAAACTTGTAGCTATCAATGAGTTCATGGAAGAGAATGGAATTGATGTAGTTCAATTTGAATCAACTACTAAGGTTGGGAAACAAGGTGTAATTGATTTGAACAGTGTCAATACTAAGGAAGATGTCAAGTCTGTACTTAAGAATGCCACTACTCAGAATGGTATTGAGAATCCTAATGTGGTTCATAAAGTAAGCTATGAAGACTATGGTATTCAGACTGCAACTCCAGAACATGCTATTGATGCAGTTCAGTTAGTTGGTACTCAGATTAGAAAGCTGATTACAGCAGATATTAGTCCAGATGTTAAGATTGATGTGAATGGCAGGGAAATGTCTAAACAGGAATGGTTAGATATGTACAATGCTATTAACACTGAAAATATCATTCAGGCTTTTGCTGATGTAAATGAAATCTTCAAGGATGCCAGACAGGTTGAGAAGATTCTTCTTGAGGAATTGAGAGGTAATCAAAGATATGGAATTGATATGATTAGAGCCTGTACTCTTAATGAGAAAGGACAATTCAATATTCCATTATTTGACCCTGTACAATCCCAGAGGGTACAAACATTGCTGAATAGTATTATCAAGAGTAGGATTACTAAGCAGAAGATTAGAGGAGGAGCACTTATTCAGGTGTCTGACTATGGTCTTACTGATGAATTAAAGATTGTTTTTGAAGGTGAAGGAGAGAACAAGAGAATCAAATATCTCGAAGTTTATATGCCAGCATATAGTAGGAAGTTCTATGAACCTCTTATGAAGGCAGGTACTCATGAACTGGATGTAAATAAATTACCAGACAGCTTGAGAAAGTTGATTGGTTATAGAGTTCCAACAGAGGACAAATATTCAATGGCTCCTCTTTATATTAAAGGTTTCTTACCCCAGCAAAATGGTTCTGCAATTATGCTCCCAGCAGAGATTACTACCTTAAGTGGTTCTGACTTTGATGTGGATAAATTGTATATCATGTTACCTGAGTTTAAGATAACTCCTAAGTATAATAGGAGGCAGTTTGTTGATGATTTGGTTGCTCAATTGACACAAGGAAAAGCTGTATCTCCTGAAATGTTGAAGGAATATAGACAGAGTGTAAACAGAGCCATAGATGATGGTAGAAAAGCTCCTAAGGATAGTCAAGAATACAATCTCTGGAAGACATATAAAGCTAATAGAGAGAAGTATAGAGTATCTTCTGAGGATAAGATTGAGAAGATTGAATATGACTTTAGCAAGTCTCCACAAGAGAATAGTCTTGAAGCCAGAAACAATCTATTGATTGATATGATGTGGGGTGTTCTGACTAATGCTGACACTGCTTCAAAGATGCTTAACCCCGGTGGTTTTGATTATCAGAAGAAGTCTGCAAGAATAATTAACATTCTACAATCCAGTAGAGAGTCTGAACTAAGAAAGGAACTGAATATTCCTGAGAATCAAAGTACTCTTTCCAAGTTACAGAGTATGGATTTAAAGAAACTTGATAAATTGGCAGAGAAGTTCAAGAAAAAACTTGACCCTCTTAACCCAAGAACTCAAGTTCAACTTCATCAGCAGAATATGACTGGTGCAGCATTGATTGGTATTTATGCCAACCATAATGCAAACCATGCTTTGATGCAACATACTGAATTAGGTCTTGATACTGAGAATGGCTCTTTCTTACTTAATGGTAAGAGACTGACTTCTCTTCATGGTCTGATGAATGACAATAAGGAGTATATCTCAAGGAATAATGCAGGTTTCCTTGCTGCATCTGTGGATAATGTGAAAGACCCTGTACTTGCTTCATTGAATCAGAATACCTTTACTGCTGATGCCTCAATGCTTTTAAGTAGGCTTGGTTATAATCCTATTGAGATTGGTTTGATTATGTCACAACCAATTGTAATGGATATTACCAATACCTATTTTAGAGAGAGTAGAGAAGGCAAAGGAAAGGACACAATCATTGATGAAGTCATTGAGAACTATAAGAAAAGGGCTGCAATGATGGAAGATGTAACCTATGACAATTATAAATCTAATAAGTTCATGGCAGATGAATTGGCAGACAATATCATTCTCCAGAAGGAAGTAGAAGAATTAAGTGATAGAACCCAGACTGCTGACTACAGAAAGGTTGAGTTCTATAAGAAGCAAGTAGCTGCTGGATTCTTATTTAAGAGAATAATGAATACAGCAGATGCTTTAGGACAGTTGGTTCAAGCTACAAGAGCAGATACTCAAGGTGGTGCAGCAGGTCCTACTATTGCAGATACACAGATTAAGATACAGAAAGTTGATGACTTCCTGACTAATGTAGTGTTAAATGAAAATTCTCCTTTAACTGGTGCAGATGTTATCATGCCTTTCAGTATGAAAGGTATGGATATTGACCAGATAAGAGAAAGATTATTAAGCTCCCCATTACCTTATTTACAGGCATTCTTTAGTCTTGGTATTGACCAGACACAAGAAATGTTCAGTAAATATTTCCCTCAATTCACTGACTCTTTCAGAGAAGTAATTGATGGTAAAGAGGGATTGAGAGGCTTAAGACAGTACACTAAGACAGGCAAGTTAAATGCAAAGACACTCAATAATATCTACAATGATTTGTTAGCTTATATTATGTCCAAGACATCATTCTTTGGGCAAGAAGCTAACCTCAGAGCAGATGATAAGGTTACAACATCCAGTGATAAGAGAAGGGATTTCATCAATAATTTCCCTGATTATTTCAACAGAACATTGAGTGAACATCCTGAAATAGCTGAACTTGAATTTGTTAAGAGATTAAGAGTAATAAGGGCTAACCAGAATAATCCTGTAGATACAGTAGTATTTAAGAATGTTGGTCAGTTAAGTCCTACTCTGAGAGAAAGATATATGAGAGACTGGCAATCATTATTATATATGGGACCAGAAGCTCAGGCTTTAGCTCTTAATCTATTCAGATACAGTTATTACAGAAATGGATTTGCATTTGGACCTAATACTTTTATTCACTTAGCACCTACTGCTATTAGACAATCTGTTCCAGAGTATATTGACACTCTGAGAGGATTGTTGGAAAGTGAGGATGATTACAGTCAGTTTATTGACCAGTATATCTACAATCACTTAGATAACAGACAGTTGGTTCCTGAGGTTCCTACAGAGGCTTCTACTTCTTTCACTAATGAACAAGGTGATGCTTTGGATATGGTTAAAATAACCATTGATACTGAATCTAACAGTAGTGATAAGAAGATAATAAGGAAGAGAGAGGGGATAGGAGAGGAAACAACCTATGAATTCTTTGATTACATAGCAAGAAGATACAAGGGAGGTACAATATATTACAGGCTTACACAAGCTGATAATGTACAGCCTAATGTAGCTGTGTATGAAAGGATAGACCCACTTGGATTCAAGAACAGTTTCATTGAGTATGAATATGGTAAGGATGTTACTGAAATGAAGTCAGTAATTGATAAGAATGACAGGGATTATACTCCTAATGTAAATCAGGATATAACAGCCTATCAGGAAGCTGATATTGATTATGACTCCATGCCAGAATATCTGAACTATGATTTCTCAAGTCTGACTCAAGATATTGCAAGTGAGGCTTTCAGTCAGGTGTATGGTGCTCCACTTGAAGTGAATGAAGGGAAAGCAGATGATATTAATTCTATCAATCCAAATACTGAGTATGAGGATGCAAACAATGATAAAATCTGTGGTGCAAATACATTATATGAATTATAGATATGGCTAAGAAATGTGCAATAATTCCTCAAGTGAGGAACAGTAAAAATGAGGTAGTAAGCAGCAGGTTATTTAAAGACCTGCTGGCTTATGCCCCTAATAGACAGGAGGCAACAAGAATATACCTCATTACAAAGAGTAGTGACTTTGTTACTAATTGGAATCCAAGGTTACAGATGGATGAAAATGGTGAACCTACTCTAAGCAGTCTCTTGAAGAAAACTAATCTAAGAAGTATTATTGATGAACAGAAGATTCTAAAGAACCTTAATGAAGAGATTGGTCATTACCATAAGACAGGTAGAACTAAGTTATATCTGAACAATGATGAAAACTATAGAATGTTAGTCCAAAAGGCTATTCAATTCAATACTCAGTCAGAGTTTAGAGAGGACTATGTTGCATCTGTTGAAAAGGTATGGGACAATGAAAGTAATAGGGTTTATATCAGTCCTTTTGTCAGAGTAAGAAACAAGATGAATAGTCTTGAAGCTAACAATATGCAGTATAATTACATTCTTAATAATAGATTGAGAGAGATATTAGCTGCTAATGGCATTGGGATAGGTGCTCTTACAGACTTGGAACAGAGAAGAGGAGTGGCAGGAGTAACAGACTTTAGTCAAGCCAGAGATGCTGCAACAGGTATAATTGAATTGATTAGACTTGCTGATGGTATTAAAGGTGAAAGGGCATTACCTGAGGAATTTGCTCACTTTGCTATTGAGGCAATGGGTGATAACCCTCTTATTAATAGATTGGTTAATCATTTGGCTAATAATAGCTTAGTAGGTGAAATATTAGGTGATGATTATGCCACTTATGATACCTTATATAAGGGTGATGAATCAAAGTTAGCCAGAGAAGCTGCTGGTAAGTTACTTGCCAAGCACTTATTACAGTCTGAACCTGTTCCTTCTTCATCTTATAAATCCCTTCTGGAGAGGTTTATCAATGCTGTAAAAAATTTCTTTAGAGGATTAGGGGCTTCACAGTTCCAAAAAGCAATGCTTGAAGCAGAGAGTAGCTTTAGTAAGCTGGCTGGTGATATTCTCACTGGACAGATGGATGAAGCTATCAATGTTGAGAATATAGCTACTTCTGAGGCTTTCTATTCTACTACTGAAAGGGTGGATAGAGATAAGGTTCTGTTACAGAAGATTATAGACAATGAGTTAAAGAGACTCAAGATTTATGAAAAGAGAAATCCTAACAGTCAATTTAGTGCCAATCAAAGGTTACTAATAGACAGGTTAGAGCTTGAATTAGCTGATAATAGTGAGATTGAAGGTATCTATATGTTCCTTGATAATGCACTTGAAGAACTAAGGAAAGTAAGTAGTAGGCTTGAGGTATTGAGAAATACTCCTGCAACCAATCTTAATGAAAGGGCTGGAGTACTTAGAGACATCAGAAACTATATGTACAGTTATAAAAGGATAGCTGATTCTGTAAGAGAGGCTCTCAGAGAGGAAGAGAAGTCCACAGACAATAGATATGGTCAAAGGGTAAGAGTAGCATTAGATAATGTTACTACAATGCTTAATGACCTTGCAGTAGATTATAATACAATCTCTATGCCTTTGTTTGTTGATTTTATCAAACCTTTTGTAGGGGATAACCTTGTGGTTCCTTTTGGAAAGTATAAGGGAAAGACTCTTAATGCTGAGGAGTTGATTAAAGTAGCTGATGAAGATATATCATTCTTTGATAGATGGCTGGATAGCATGGCTGATTCTTCTGATTATATGTTGAAGATTATGGACCAAGCTGTTAAAAAAAGCAAGGAACAAGCCAGATTGAAAACTATTGATATTCAGAAAGAACTACAAGCTGCTACTATTAAACTTGAACAGGCTGGTGTGAAAGATACTGAGTGGATGTTTGAGAGAGATAGTAAAGGTAATTTGAGTGGTAACTACATAAGTGAGATTAATCATGCTCTATTCAGGGAAAGAATGAGGACTATGTTTCAAAGTCTCAATGAAAAGTATGGCAGAAATCCTGTGGGAGAAAATGCTGATAAGTACAATGAAGAGAGACAAAACTGGTTCAATGCCAATATGGAGACTGTAGATGGTGTCAGACAACCTAAGAAATCCATTTATGAAAGTATGGAGTTCAGAAGGCTTAATAAAGCTCAGAGAGAATATTATACTACTGTAATGGATATTAAGGCTAAACTTGATGCCTTGCTTCCTGATAAGTACACAAAGCTGAATAGTGCTGTGAAGATTAGAAAAGACTTGGTTGAGAGGGTTAAAAGCTCTGAGAGTGTAAAATCAGGTGCTCAACAGGTTTGGGAAAGTATCAAGGATAATTTCATTAGAAGAACTGATGATACAGACTTTGGAGACAAGGCAACTGTAAAAGACTTTGAAGATAGAGAGGTGCAAATGTTACCTATCTACTTTACTAAGCTCAAGAAGGGAGAAAGTGCTAATGACTTATCTACTGATATAGTAGGCACTCTTACAGCTTATGCAGCTATGGCAAATGACTTTGATGAAATGAATAAAGTCATTGATGTTCTTGAGGTAGGTAGAGATATGTTGAGAGAAAGACAGATTACTCAAACTTCTGGTGGTAAACCAATGGTTGAGAAGTTTAAGGCAGTAGGTAGAAAAGTTGAGAGTAAATTAACCAAGACAGGAGATAAGTCAAGGTTTATGGAAAGACTGAATGACTTCTTTGAAATGCAGGTATATGGTAGATATATGGCAGATGAAGGTACATTTGGTAAGACTAATATTGATAAGGGTAAGGTTGCTAACTTTATTAATAGAATGACCTCA
>OKTX01000358.1_pt1 | contig 32496 bp, 25 predicted proteins | sample 1606261 | NCBI WGS metagenome assembly OKTX01 (sample SAMEA3879543, study PRJEB24766) | human gut metagenome | biome: human-associated habitat; feature: feces | place: USA | collected 1985/1987 | reverse complement strand
AGCTTGCTGTTTGGCGGCTTGAACAAATAGGCGAAAGCCTTTGCGAGAGCAATAAGAAAAGAAATTCGTTATTTCATTAACAAAATATAGGTCTTTTCTTAACGGCTGTCGCCCGTTTTAACAAACTTAGTCTTAACACGCAAACAGTGTGGCTGTTTGCGCCCGATAAATTGTTATATCGGAAGATATTATGGGCGTTGCCCAAACCCGCAAGCCTTTAAAAAGACTTGACCTAAATTTTTTAATTATTTCGCTTAAATTGGTGCATTAAACCCCAAATTTACAATCTCAACTAACCAAAAAGGGACAGTCATCAGACTGTCCCAAAAATATTAGGTTATTATTCGCAACCGAGAATTTTCTTTGCGTTAAGAACTCTCTCGGGTGTTGGCGGATCAATGCCCTCAAGTTTATAGTCGATGCCAAGTTCTTTCCACTTATACACTCCAAGTGTGTGGTACGGCAATACTTCAACTCTCTTGACATTTTTAAGAGTTTTTATAAAATCGGCAAGACGATACAGATACTCGTCATAGTCGCTCCTCTGCGGAACAAGTACATGGCGAATCCATACGGGTTTACCCATATCCGAAAGTTCTCTTGCCATTTGCAGAATATTAACATTAGTATGCCCGGTAAGAATTTTGTGCTGTTCATCATCAATATGCTTAATATCGAGCAACAACAAATCCGTATATTGCATAAGCTCTTTCCACTTTGAGTAGTAAGGTTCTTCTGTAGTAAACGGGTTTCCGCTTGTATCAAGCGTTGTATTTATACCGAGCTTTTTTGCCTTTTTAAAAAAGTCAATAAGAAAATCAATCTGTAAAAGCGGCTCTCCTCCACTAACTGTAATACCGCCCTCACTTTTCCAGTAAGGGCGATATGCGATAGCTTTTTTAAGCAATTCTTCTGCTGTGTAAGGTGTACCCTTACTCATTTGCCAGGTGTCGGGATTGTGGCAGAATTGACAGCGCATTGCGCAACCGCTCAAAAATACTACATATCTTACACCCGGTCCGTCAACAGAACCAAAGCTCTCGAGTGAGTGGACATAGCCGACTAACTCTTTATTTTCCATTATTAAATTACATTGACTTGTGGCAAGTTCTTGCGATTACATCGAGCTGCTGCTCTCTTGTAAGGTCAATGAACTTAACAGCGTAACCTGATACACGGATTGTGAAGTTAGCGTACTCTTCCTTCTCAGGATGCTCCATAGCATCGATGAGCTTTTCTGTACCGAATACGTTTACATTGAGGTGATGTGCACCCTGATCGAAGTAACCGTCAAGTACATTTACAAGGTTGTTTACACGCTCGTCATCATTGTGACCGAGTGCATCCGGGCTGATTGTCTGTGTATTTGAAATACCATCGAGTGCATACTCGTATGGAAGTTTAGCAACAGAGTTAAGTGAAGCAAGAAGACCGCTCTGCTCTGCACCGTAAGATGGGTTAGCACCAGGTGAAAGTGGCTCGCCTGCTTTTCTGCCGTCAGGAAGTGAACCTGTAGCCTTACCGTATACAACATTTGATGTAATTGTAAGGATAGAAGTTGTAGGCTCTGAATCTCTGTATGTGTGGCAGTATCTGATCTTGCTCATAAACTTACGGAGAAGGTTTACAGCGATTTCGTCTGCTCTCTCATCGTTGTTGCCGTATCTTGGGAACTCACCGTCGATCTCGAAGTCAGTAGCAATACCGTCTTCATCACGGATAACCTTAACCTTAGCATACTTAATAGCGCTGAGTGAGTCAACTACATGTGAGAAACCTGCGATACCTGTAGCAAATGTACGACGGCAGTTAGTATCAATAAGAGCCATCTCGGCAGCTTCATAGTAATACTTGTCGTGCATATAGTGAATCATATTAAGTGTACCTACATAGAGGTGAGCAAGCCAATCCATCATAGCGTCATACTTCTTGATAACCTCATCATAGTCAAGGTATTCAGAAGTAATCGGTCTGTATTCAGGACCTACCTGTACCTTTGTCTTCTCATCAACACCGCCGTTGATAGCGTAAAGAAGACACTTAGCAAGGTTAGCACGAGCGCCGAAGAACTGGATTTCCTTACCGGTTTCTGTTGCAGATACGCAACAGCAGATTGAGTAATCATCGCCCCATACCGGACGCATAACATCATCGTTCTCATACTGAATTGAGCTTGTCTGAACAGAGATCTTAGAAGCGTACTTCTTAAAGCCCTCAGGAAGTCTTGAAGAATAAAGAACTGTGAGGTTTGGCTCAGGTGAAGGGCCCATATTCTCAAGTGTGTGGAGGAAACGGAAGTCGTTCTTTGTAACCTGTGAACGGCCGTCCATACCGATACCTGCAACTTCAAGAGTAGCCCATACAGGGTCACCTGAGAAGAGCTGGTTGTAGCTTTCGATTCTTGCGAACTTAACCATACGGCACTTCATAACAAAGTGGTCAACAAGCTCCTGTGCCTGTGCCTCTGTAAGTGTACCGTTCTCAAGGTCACGCTCAATATAAATGTCGAGGAATGTAGAAACTCTGCCTACGCTCATTGCAGCGCCGTTCTGAGTCTTGATAGCTGCGAGGTAACCAAAGTAGAGCCACTGAACAGCTTCTTTAGCGTTCTTAGCAGGCTGTGAAATATCAAAGCCGTAGATTGCAGCCATTTCTTTCATGCCGTTAAGAGCCTTGATCTGATCTGCGATTTCCTCTCTGAGCTGGAAGTCGCCTCTTCTCATACCCTGACGGTTTGTTTCGGCGAAGTCTTCCTTCTTGCACTCGATAAGGTAATCAATACCGTAAAGAGCGATTCTTCTGTAGTCGCCTACGATTCTGCCTCTGCCGTATGTATCCGGAAGACCTGTAAGAATCTTGTTGTGACGAGCTACCTTCATTTCAGGTGTGTAGATATCGAATACACCCTGGTTATGTGTCTTGTGATATTTTGTAAAGATTTCGTGAAGCTTAGGGCTTGGCTCATAACCGTACATCTGGCATGACTGTTCAGCCATCTTAATGCCGCCGTAAGGCATAAATGCACGCTTTAAAGGCTTGTCAGTCTGAAGACCGACTACCTGCTCAAGATCCTTAAGATCTTCGTCGATGTATGCTGCGCCGTAAGCTGTGAGTGAGGTAACAACCTCAGTCTCCATATCAAGTACGCCGCCCTTGCTTCTTTCTTCTTTCTGAAGTTCTTTAAGTTTGCCCCAAAGCTTTTCTGTAGCCTCAGTAGGACCTACGAGGAAAGACTCATCGCCGTCATATGGCTTGTAGTTTTTCTGGATAAAGTCTCTGACATTGATTTCAGATTCCCAAAGTCCGCCAACAAAATTACTCCATTCGGAACGCATAGAATAACCCCCTGTATTTCAAAAATAAAACCGACAAGGCTCAAACCGTGATTGATTTGAACCGTCGGCATTTCAAGCATTTTCAATAGACGAGATTAACTCTCATTGAATTGATTTTATTGCTTTTTGCCGAAACGGCAATGTAAGCCTTGCGTTGCTGATTTATTGTTTCCGTCACAAAATCAGCATATATAAAATACCACATTTTTTTGCTAAAGTCAAGGATTTTCAAAAAATACCAATGCTTTTTATTTTTGCCTAAAAAAGCCGAATTTTCCCTATATTTTTTGCCTATAGCGCCGCCGATTTTCGGTATATTTTTTAATATGTGAAAAATTTAACAATTACTTGTTTTTTATTATTTGTTTTTACATAAATTTTGTTGATTTTTGTTCTGTTCTTTACAAGCGGCAAAAGCATTTCAGTACTTTAAAACGCAAAATCGGTAAAATAAATTCATTAAAATCACAAAGAAATTATTTTTTGATTTTTCTTAATTTTCTTATATAAGCAAAAGTTTCTTCTTCTCCCTTTTCACTCAGCATTGTAAGTAATTCTTCAAGCAGTTTCTCTGTGTTTTCGTGCATACGGTGTTTGCCCTTTACCCTGCCGAAGTAATCCAAAGAATCTCTGTCTTTGTAATTTGAACCGTTATATATTTTACTTGCGGCGACCCTGTCACAAAACATTTCGATTACATAATTAAGCGGCATTTCCACATTTTCTATCTGCTTTGTCTTAGGATTGTAGTCATTCCAATACTCGTAGTGATGACGGTTTCTGCCCTTATGATGCATCCATGCCTTTGAGTAGCCGTAAAGCTCCCTTTCTTTTTCGTTAGGACTTCTGTTGCCCTGGTAATACTTTGCACCGGGAATAAACTCCGTCGGTGAATATTTTGAAAGGTCGTGCCTTAACCCCTGCCAAAGTATGCCTGCCTTTGCGCAGTGAGCAATAACCTTATGCCTGTGTCTTGTAATCGTTCTGAAGTGTTTTATAAAATGTAACATATCCAATCACCAAACATATTCTAACATATTTCACGGGGATTTTGTTGAATATTTAAATATTTCTTGAACTTTTAAAAAAAAACATATATAATAATGTAATAAAATAAACTAAAAGACACAAACGAAAGGAATAATTTGATGAATTTTAAATCCATTAATCGTAAATCCTTTATTCTTACGCTTGCGGCAGTGCTTGGCGTATCGGTAATAGTAACCGCTGTGGCAGGTAGAACTTCCGATAATTCAGTACCTGCCGACAATAAAAACATTAATACAACTCAACCTTCGTCGGCAAACAGCAAACAGCCGACCGTTATTGTAACGGGCGAAACCGCCGATATAAGCATTGGATGTAATGAAATAAAAATTATCACTCCGTCGGAGGCAACCGCCGAAGAACTTGTAAAATCAAAGTGGTCAAGCAGTGACAACAATATCGTTACCGTTGATGACGGCGGAAGAATTGACGGCTTAAGCGAGGGTACGGCTACAATTACCGCACAGATAGGCAACACCCGCCATACCTACAATATTACGGTTGCTGCTCAGTCGCAGAGCATTTATGACGGATATTCAACCTGCTATCTTGCAAACACTGATGTTCTCAATGAAAATCTTAATAATATTTACGAGAAAAATCCTTATTTTATTAAAGTCAATCGCTCGCAAAACTGCGTTACGGTTTACACTTATGACAAAAACGGCGAATATACTGTTCCTGTCCGTGCAATGATTTGTTCAACCGGTATTAATAAAGCTACCGTTCTCGGCGACGATTTCTACATTTACTACAAGCAGGAATGGAATCCGCTTTTCAATGATGTTTACGGTCATTATGTATCGGGATTTTACGGCGATTATCTTTTTCATTCCGTTCCGTATGAAGACGCAAGCGCCGACACACTCGAAACCGAGGAGTTCAACAAACTCGGAGATGAGGGTTCACTCGGCTGTGTAAGAATGGAAACCGCAGATGTAAAGTGGATATATGATAATTGTCCCGAAAACACACCCGTAACCGTTTACGATGACAACAATCCGGGCCCGCTCGGCAAACCGGAGGCAATTAAAATTACCGACCATACCTGTGGCTGGGACCCTACCGACGATGATCCGCAGAACCCGTATGCAGCAAAGACACCTGAAATTCACGGCGCAAGCGATTTGACTATAACCAAAGGCGAAACCGCCGACCTGCTTGAGGGTGTAACCGCTGTTGACACCTGTTCAAACAATATTACAGATAAAATATCCGTAACAGGCAATGTTCTTACCGATAAAGTCGGTACATATAAGCTGACTTACAGCGTTGAAGACACAATGCACCGCACAAAAAGAATTGATGTTACCGTCAAGGTAGTTTAAAATTATGGTTTAGCGGAGTGTTTTGACAAGTAATTATTAAAGTTTGGTCAACCTTTTCAAAGGTTGTGGGTGTGGGCAAAGCCCACAAATACTTTCAGTTTATGTAATCTGACGATAGCCAAACAGCCTGCTGTTTGGTAACTTAAACAAAAGAGTTTTCAAAACCATAACCCTTTAGTTCGTTTTACAGCATATTGGTTACATCAATTTTTGCGTTCACATCATCAAGTTTATTTTCAAGCATAACAGACATAAAAAATAATTTGATGTCGTTCAACACCTCTAATTCTTCGTCGGACATAAAAATCTCCCGAAATCAGTCAACCTTGAAAGTACCTGCCTCAATCTCATCAATCATAGCAAGACGCTTTAAGTGTCTGCCGCCCTCTTCGGGAGTATTGAGGAAAATTTCTGTAAACTTAACAGCATCTTCTTCGCTTGTAACTCTGCCGCCCATACAAAGAATATTTGCGTGGTTGTGTCTGCGTGTCATTTCAGCGCAAAACTCATTGCTTACAACTGCCGCACGAATACCCTTAACTTTGTTTGCTGCCATTGAAATACCTATGCCTGTACCGCAGCAAAGAATACCAAGCTCACATTCGCCGCTTGCTACTGCTTTTGCAACTTTATAGCCGTAAACAGGATAATCAACGCTGTCTGTGCTGTAAGTACCAAAATCTTTATATTCAATACCCTTTTCGTCAAGATATTTTTTAATTGCGCAGATAAGGTTATATCCGCCGTGGTCACATCCAAGTGCTAACATTTCTTTTCCTCCATTTTCTTTTTAAGTTCTCTTTCAGCCTGCGGCAGTCTTAAATACATCGGCATAAGTTCCGCAGCCGAAAGCACTTCTCCGTCATTAAATTTTTGTACAGCAATTTCTGCTGTTGATGACGCTCTTTGAAATCTTATACTGATTGGTGCGAGTTCAACATTTGGTAATGATTCTTTCATAGCATTATAGCAAAGCTCCGCACCGTCACCCACAAGTATAATTCTTTCGTCATAACTCTTAAGTTCTTCTGAAAGCTCGGCAACAGACAAAGCTCTGTCTTTGCAAAGCCTTTCGGGCTTTACGCCGTCACATTTAAAAAGCGCATTATAAACCTGCGAACAGCGAGCGTCCATAACAGAACAGATTATCCCATTTGCAGATTGCAAATTATACGCAAGGCTTTCAAGCGTCGATACCTCTATGCAAGGCAAATCATCGGCAAAAGCAAGTCCTTTAGCCGCTGCAACACCGATTCTTACACCCGTAAACGAACCCGGACCGCAGTTTACCGCAACGGCGGTAATATCTGTTGTCGTTAGGTTTGTGTTTGCAAGCAGACTTTCAACCATAGGCATAAGTGTTCTGCTGTGAGTAAGTTTTGTATTTATAAAGAACTCACCTATTATTTTGTTTTCGTCACAAATTGCGGTTGACGCAGCTGTGGCGCTTGTATCTATCGCAAGAATTTTCATTGCGGATCAACACCTTCAATTTCAAAAATTCTGTCATCATCATTTTCGCCCTTACTGATTCTGATTTTAATACAATCGGCAGGCAAAGCCTCTTCAATATTTTCACTCCACTCAATAATGATTATACCATTATCAATATAATCAAAAAATCCTGTGGAATACAAATCATCCCATGTATTTACACGGTACATATCAAAATGAAAAATATTATACTTACCAGAATATTCATTGACAAGAGCGAATGTAGGGCTTGAAACATTTTCTCCTGCACCGAGCGCACCGGCAAGTCCTCTTGTAAAGGCAGTCTTGCCCATACCAAGACCGCCAAAAAGAGCGATTACTTCCGTGCCGCACAACTTTTCGGCAATTTTTGCGCCGAGTGCCTCTGTTTCACGGGCATTATGAGTATTTACAGTAATCATCAGAATAAACCGTTAATTTTTCCTTCCTCGGTAACATCAATTTTCTCTGCCGATGGAACTTTCGGAAGACCCGGCATTGTCATAATATCACCTGTATATACAACTACAAATCCTGCACCGTTTGAAAGTGTAAGATTCTTTACTGTGATTTCAAAATCCTTTGGAGCACCGAGAAGTGTTGGGTCATCAGAAAGCGAATATTGTGTTTTTGCAATACAAACAGGAAGTTTTTCACCGCCGAGAGCCTGAATCTGCTTCAATGCCTTTTCGGCAGTCTTTGTATAGTTTACTCTTGAAGCGCCGTAAATTGTTTTTGCAATTTTGTCAACCTTTTCTTTGATTGTAAGGTCATCTGAATAAATAGGAGCAAAATCGGACGGCTTTTCGCAAGCCTCTACTACCTTTTTGGCAAGTTCTGTACCGCCTTCTCCGCCCTTTGAGAATACATTTGAGAGAGCAAAGTCTGCGCCTTTAGATTTACAGTAACTCTCGATAAACTCAAGTTCCTCTGCTATATCTGTACCAAACTGGTTGATAGCAACTACAACGGGAACATTGTACTTTCTCATGTTATCGATGTGAACACCAAGGTTTTCAATACCATTTTTAAGAGCCTCAAGATTCTCTACAGAAACCTCTGCCTTAGGCACACCGCCGTTGTACTTTAACGCACGGCAAGTAGCAACAATAACTACGGCAGACGGCTTAAAGCCTGCATATCTGCACTTGATGTCAAAGAATTTCTCTGCACCGAGATCTGAACCGAAGCCTGCCTCTGTAATACAGTAATCGGCAAGTTTTAACGCAAGCTTTGTAGCACGAATGCTGTTACAGCCGTGAGCAATATTGGCAAAAGGACCGCCGTGCATAATAGCAGGGGTACCCTCGAGTGTCTGAACAAGGTTAGGTTTGATAGCGTCTTTAAGAAGAGCTGTCATAGCACCGTCAGCCTTGATGTCCTTTGCAAAAACAGGCTCGCCTGCATATGTATAAGCAATAAGAATATTACCAAGTCTTTTCTTTAAATCAGAAATATCGTCAGCAAGGCAAAGGATAGCCATAACTTCAGATGCAACAGTAATTATAAAGTGGTCCTCACGAGGAATACCGTTCACTCTGCCGCCAAGACCGACAACAATATTTCTCAAAGCTCTGTCGTTCATATCAAGGCATCTCTTAATAAGGATCTGGCGAGGATCAATCCCGAGAACATTGCCCTGCTGAATATGATTGTCAAGCATTGCACAGCAAAGATTGTTTGCAGAAGTAATAGCGTGCATATCGCCTGTAAAGTGAAGATTAATATCTTCCATAGGAAGTACCTGAGAATAACCGCCGCCTGCAGCGCCGCCCTTAATACCAAATACAGGGCCGAGTGAAGGCTCTCTTAGAGCGATTACAGCCTTTTTACCAATCTTAGCCATAGCCTGACCAAGACCTGCAGAAGTAGTTGTTTTGCCCTCACCTGCGGGGGTTGGATTGATAGCTGTAACAAGAACAAGTTTTCCGTCCGGCTCATTTTCCAAACGATTGGCAAGTTCGTCTGAAAGTTTAGCCTTATACTTGCCGTAAAACTCCAGCTCATCCTCTTTAATTCCGATCTGTGCGGCAACCTCTTTAATCGGGAGTAAGGTCGCAGCCTGAGCGATTTCAATATCACTTAACATATTGAAAATACCTCCGTTCAAATATATTTCTTTAATTATAACAAAACTTTCCCCCTCTATTATTCCAATAAGAAAATATATTTTACAATAGAATATAAAATACTCGGGTTTAATTGCTACAGATTAGGTAATGTTACTTTGATGTATTCAGTTACAACGGATACTGTTGCGTTTAAAATCCGGCTTGGATAGATTTATAGTAATACCGACCACGATACAGAGCAAGACGGTTACGCATTTAAAATCCAATATGGATAGATTTATAGAGATGCACTCAAAGAAAAATTTAATTTAGTTTACACTTTTAAAATCCAATATGGATAGATTTATAGGATTTGCAGTATTAAATATGCTTAGTATGAGTTGTTATTTAAAATCCAATATGGATAGATTTATAGCGTAGGACGGGACGATTAGCGAAAAATACGCAATATATTTAAAATCCAATAGTCATTTTTAATTAAGCCCATAGTGATTATTTCCTTTTTGTTTTATAAAATTTTATCATAAAAATGTTGATATAGCAATAGCCGCCAAGCAGGAGATCATCCCGCTTGGCGGCTTTGACTATATTTCTAATTCTGTACGTTTATCGGAACCACCTTACTCAGAAAAGAATTCTACAGAATGATCTCTGTAAGATAAAACGATTTTATATTTGTCAACTGTACCGGTGACCGTAAACTTCATTTTGTTGTGATCATCATCGTCAACGGTGATCTCGGCGTGACCGTTGGAAAAATCTTCGGTAATATCCTCGTGTATATCTGCCGACATCCAGCTTAGAAATACTCTGTTTGATTCCTGAACGACCCTCGGATCTTTCTCGGCAATCTGAATTTCAATATCCGAATTGCTGTCTATCGCATATTGACCATCATATTCAATTCCTTCTTTTATACCGTTTCCGTAATCATTAATGAGTTTCTGAGAACCAAGCTTGCCGTTTTCATCATACTTGTCAATCAGCTTTGCCGTATAATCGCTGCCATTGACGGTTGCGGTCACGAGATGTTCTATCCAAGTCGCTCCCGTAGCGGCATAAGCGACGGCGTTGCTTATAACTAACACCATTATTATTGCGGCGGCAACAAAGGCTACTTTTCTGATTGCATAATTCTTCTTTTTTGTTTTGTTATTAGTCATATTCTGCACCTTCATTATCAGTTTATCAGATGCGTGGACTTCGTCAAAAACACTTTGATAGAACTCATGATTGCTTTTATACTGATTCATAACCACGCCTCCTTTAATTTTTCTTTCAGTATGTTTCGTGCTCTCATCAGTCGAGATTGTACGCCGCTTTCCGAAATATTAAGAATATCCGCAATTTCCTTGCATGTATAGCTTTCGTAGTAATACAAATGCAGTACCGTGCTGTACTTTTTTGGTAACTTCATTACTTCACTGAACAGTTCTTGCTTTTCTGACTCTATGTATGCAGGCTCTTCGTTCAGCTCGTCGATGGATGTAACATTTCTGTGCCAAAAGGATTTCCATATGTTCTTACATTCATTGATCGCCGACCTGATAAGCCATTTTCTTATGTGTTCGTCGTCAGCAAACTGAGTATCGGTTTTCAGAAGATTCAAAAAAGTATTTTGAACAGCGTCCTCAGCGTCATTTTTGTTTTTGCAATAACTGAGCGTTGCTCTGTATACGACATCAGTATATTTCCTTGCAATTCTGTTAAACTCGGCAGCTTCCATACATTTCCCTCCTGTCTGAGATAATTGCAACGAAAAGGATCGTTCACCTTTCGCTGCTTTTGAAAGACCTTTCACTATACTAACAACTCAAAACAGCAAAATATCCCAAAATCTTAAAAAATTTTTACACTGTAATAACAATACCATAGAAAAGCTGATTTCGCAACAGAAAACGCCGCCAAGCAGGAGATTATCGCACGTGGCGGCTGTGCTGGTTAGTTGTAAATCAACTCTACATTTACAATCTCCGTTGCACGGTTGCGGATATTGTTCATCTTCCGCACCCACAGCATTTGGTTTTCTGCTTTGAGTTGTTCGGTCACGCCATCACGTTCTGCCACCTGTTTTATGAGCCGAAAAAACATATCCTCAGCCTGTTTATTTACATCGGCAAGGTGTCTGTTCAGTTCGCATTTTGTGAGCAAGGTCGTATAAAAACCTTTACGGTGCGCCTTGATATACTGCAAGTGCCGCTGTCCCCAAATACCGACTTCGACTTAATCCCACGCCCGATCCTGATCCCGAAATTTAAAATCCAATATGGATAGATTTATAGAGTAGAGCCGTTTTGTCAAACATTTGCGCTAAATGTACTTTAAAATCCAATATGGATAGATTTATAGGCACCGTAATTGTCCGTTTCATTGCTCTCTGATGTGCTTTAAAATCCAATATGGATAGATTTATAGCTTGGAATTACTCTTATTATTATTGCTTGTGTTGTCTTTAAAATCCAATATGGATAGATTTATAGATCTTCACCAAGCAGAAGTTGAGATATTTTGTTAATCTTTAAAATCCAATATGGATAGATTTATAGGTAGAACCGTTTTGCCAAACTTTTGCGCTAAATGTCCTTTAAAATCCAATATGGATAGATTTATAGCGTTGTAAAGTTTTAGTATGCACTCAATAAATTTTTTCTTTAAAATCCAATATGGATAGATTTATAGTTTACTACATAACACTAACGGATTTGGAACGAAAAGCTTTAAAATCCAATATGGATAGATTTATAGAATATGCAACAAGGCGAAATCAAAGTCTATCCATTCTTTAAAATCCAATATGGATAGATTTATAGAACAAGTTCAAAAGTCTTTTTGATTGAAATTTTTTTCTTTAAAATCCAATATGGATAGATTTATAGGCGTGTTGAAGAAATGCTCAATCGCTACAAATGGGCTTTAAAATCCAATATGGATAGATTTATAGAGATTTTCTACGACAAAAGCCGCCCGAAATGTAATCTTTAAAATCCAATATGGATAGATTTATAGTCTTGATTTGATTTGACGAAGGCCACATCTTCGACACTTTAAAATCCAATATGGATAGATTTATAGCTGTGGCTTTGATATAAGTTTCCCAACTATCAATGCTTTAAAATCCAATATGGATAGATCTATAGAAAGTAGTTACAAAGACATTTTTTAAACTGTAATCCTTTAAAATCCAATATGGATAGATTTATAGTTCAATCTGCTTTTTCTGTTTTCCCTGCTTCGATTCTTTAAAATCCAATATGGATAGATTTATAGGGATGATGAGGGAGTACAGGTTGTTATCAATTCGTCCTTTAAAATCCAATATGGATAGATTTATAGTCCGCTTGAACATTTAGAATTTTTTTAAAATTCTACTTTAAAATCCAATATGGATAGATTTATAGGTACAGAGTAGCAGTTCCTGTACCCTCACAAAACAAATTTAAAATCCAATATGGATAGATTTATAGGTGTTTTTTATTGTAAAATCTTTAGTTTCTATGTGCATTTAAAATCCAATATGGATAGATTTATAGGTTCTTAAAAGATGCAATTTCTCTACCATATGTGCATTTAAAATCCAATATGGATAGATTTATAGAACATCATAAGTATATACTTTAACTGAACGAGTGTAATTTAAAATCCAATATGGATAGATTTATAGTAACGAAAATGGCGACCTCGTTGTTTGTGTGGAGTTATTTAAAATCCAATATGGATAGATTTATAGTTTAAAGCGTTACTTTTGTACTGTTCAACATAATTTATTTAAAATCCAATATGGATAGATTTATAGAGTGTTGCAGGTATTCTTGCAGGAAGTTTAGCTGAATTTAAAATCCAATATGGATAGATTTATAGTTGTTGTTTAATGGATGAGTTGCATCAATGGAAAAAATTTAAAATCCAATATGGATAGATTTATAGTTTCTCAAACTTTGATAGTATTTAATTTCAAGCATATTTAAAATCCAATATGGATAGATTTATAGTATTATTTATGCAACTCTGAACGAGTTGTTGTATCTTATTTAAAATCCAATATGGATAGATTTATAGCAAATTGTACTTTACTCTTATTCTTCAGTACAGCCGATTTAAAATCCAATATGGATAGATTTATAGCAATCTCGTCACGATAGTTTTCCTTAAACATCTCAATTTAAAATCCAATATGGATAGATTTATAGGTAATTGTTGAGGCTTATCAAACAGATGAAAAGATTATTTAAAATCCAATATGGATAGATTTATAGGTTAATTTACCTGTGAGCTTTGCCGCTATTGAAGATATTTAAAATCCAATATGGATAGATTTATAGTTTAGTTCCGAGTCTCATACCTGAATGAGAGGTTGATTTAAAATCCAATATGGATAGATTTATAGAGCCTCATATTCTTCAAGTGATAAATCGTGATTTTATTTAAAATCCAATATGGATAGATTTATAGTCGGCTCTGCCGACACTTGCTTCTGCTAATGTAATATTTAAAATCCAATATGGATAGATTTATAGTATGCAAAATACCGATAAACAAAAAGTAGTGCTACAATTTAAAATCCAATATGGATAGATTTATAGCAACTGCTCTTGCAAGTGCTGTTGCCTGCCTTAAAATTTAAAATCCAATATGGATAGATTTATAGACAAGGCACATATACCGATATGCAAGACAAGTTTGCATTTAAAATCCAATATGGATAGATTTATAGCGCAGCGCTCAACAGCCTATCTCGTGACGATTTTGATTTAAAATCCAATATGGATAGATTTATAGGCTAAGAACCAAAAACAAATTGACTCAAGCTGAATTATTTAAAATCCAATATGGATAGATTTATAGGTGTTACAGCGTTCAGCTAAGAAGATTGTAAACATATTTAAAATCCAATATGGATAGATTTATAGCCTGTCAAGGAAACAAGATTGACCCGAGTGTGGTTAATTTAAAATCCAATATGGATAGATTTATAGAAAGCTGTACAAAACTCCATACATCGAGAAATGGACATTTAAAATCCAATATGGATAGATTTATAGACTTTTTACGCATTTTGAGTATTATGGTTATAGAAAATTTAAAATCCAATATGGATAGATTTATAGTTAAATTTATCATTTAATATATCAATATAGCTAACATTTAAAATCCAATATGGATAGATTTATAGTTGCGTTTCAATGTGTCACAGAAACGCTCGGCAAATTTAAAATCCAATATGGATAGATTTATAGAAAACAAGGCTTTATAAACCTTATGGATTTACTGTGATTTAAAATCCAATATGGATAGATTTATAGTACTTTCTCATAGTCTTTAAGATTACTTACTTGGTCATTTAAAATCCAATATGGATAGATTTATAGTTGCCACAACTTGCCGATTTTAATTTCTCTTTCATATTTAAAATCCAATATGGATAGATTTATAGTCATCATTTACTTTATATTCGTGCAGAGTAAACCAATATTTAAAATCCAATATGGATAGATTTATAGGATACAACCATTGAAAATGGTGATTTCTCTTTATCATTTAAAATCCAATATGGATAGATTTATAGTTCTCAAATCCCAATGACGGTTGGTTTGCAATATTATTTAAAATCCAATATGGATAGATTTATAGGCGTATCTCTTAACTTAAAAAGCGGGTCTAAAAAGAAATTTAAAATCCAATATGGATAGATTTATAGTTGTTGCCGTCAATTACAACAAATTCAATCCTGAAAATTTAAAATCCAATATGGATAGATTTATAGAGCCGTATTGGTGTTAAGGGAATACTTAAGAAAGTATTTAAAATCCAATATGGATAGATTTATAGCTCGTTTGATTCAACGGGTTTTTCATCAAATCGTGAATTTAAAATCCAATATGGATAGATTTATAGAGCTTTAAGCGATGCAAGCAAGGAAGCCGAAAACCTATTTAAAATCCAATATGGATAGATTTATAGTGCCCACTTTTCAAATGTCCACTTTTTGTGCTTTTGATTTAAAATCCAATATGGATAGATTTATAGTGCAGCCAACACTGCAAAAGAAATTGTTGTTGCAAATTTAAAATCCAATATGGATAGATTTATAGTTGTAGATTTATAAAAATTACACATTCTGCAAGCATTTAAAATCCAATATGGATAGATTTATAGTCACTTGAAATTAAGGGCAGCGACATTGCAAGTGTATTTAAAATCCAATATGGATAGATTTATAGAAAAAAGCATTAACATCATTTATAGTAATAAACATAATTTAAAATCCAATATGGATAGATTTATAGCAACTACATCAGCACATACGAAAAGCTTGGCGGTAATTTAAAATCCAATATGGATAGATTTATAGACGCAACAAAATCAATTAATAAATTATCAAACACAGATTTAAAATCCAATATGGATAGATTTATAGATCTACCGTTCCGTCAAAATTGATTTGCAACATTTGTATTTAAAATCCAATATGGATAGATTTATAGCGACAGTCGCCTTAAATTCTTGTTCCTCAAGTACTGATTTAAAATCCAATATGGATAGATTTATAGTTCCCTCGTTATACTCCTCTCTTATTGTCTTATAGATTTAAAATCCAATATGGATAGATTTATAGATACTATATATTATATATAATGTAACATATGTAACATTTAAAATCCAATATGGATAGATTTATAGTTGTAATACGATACTCACCGTCTTTGTGTCTGCCTTTATTTAAAATCCAATATGGATAGATTTATAGCCTCGCCTGTGTTAAACGCTCCTGTGCTCGGTCTTTATTTAAAATCCAATATGGATAGATTTATAGTATATTTGCTGATGTAATCATAATAAGACCTCATGTATTTAAAATCCAATATGGATAGATTTATAGCTGTTGAGTGCGAAAGTAGAGCTTCCAGCCTGCATTATTTAAAATCCAATATGGATAGATTTATAGACACGACCTTAAATGCTATGATTAACTATGAAAGGATTTAAAATCCAATATGGATAGATTTATAGCATTGCTCTCACCTCGCTTTCTGCTTGCCGCTGTTATTTAAAATCCAATATGGATAGATTTATAGACTCGCATGTATGACCGCTAAAATTAACAAATATTGTATTTAAAATCCAATATGGATAGATTTATAGTAACGCCTGCATAGCCGTCCTGTGAGCTGTCTTTTTATTTAAAATCCAATATGGATAGATTTATAGACAACTTTTTAACTGATATAATAGTATTATAAAAGGATTTAAAATCCAATATGGATAGATTTATAGATATCAAGCTAAAGCCCTTGTACAAGCGTAAATTTATTTAAAATCCAATATGGATAGATTTATAGATTATTCCCATTTTCGGAGAGATTATGCTCATTTTATTTAAAATCCAATATGGATAGATTTATAGAAACACCTCCAACAGCAAGCCTTGTTGACTGCTCTAATTTAAAATCCAATATGGATAGATTTATAGAGCCCCATTTATTTCACTTCCAATAATATTTTTAAAATTTAAAATCCAATATGGATAGATTTATAGCCTTTTCTAAGTCCATTACTTTTCACTCTCCTCAATATTTAAAATCCAATATGGATAGATTTATAGGCATACAATTTCTTAATTTCAGATATATTGACGCAGATTTAAAATCCAATATGGATAGATTTATAGCTACTCCATTTTTAATAAGTAATTTCATTTGCTCTTATTTAAAATCCAATATGGATAGATTTATAGACGTTTTGATTATCACGATTATATGTCTTGAAATCATTTAAAATCCAATATGGATAGATTTATAGTCCCTGCTGATATGTAAGCCACGCAAAGGGGTCTTTATTTAAAATCCAATATGGATAGATTTATAGCGGAAGATAAGAGTACGGAAAAATAACTTTTTATTATTTAAAATCCAATATGGATAGATTTATAGGGTATAACTCTGAAAGTGTACCTAAAGACTTCCGTATTTAAAATCCAATATGGATAGATTTATAGCGGCTATACTGGACATATTGTTGATACATCATTTGATTTAAAATCCAATATGGATAGATTTATAGATATTATTAAATCGTTTGGTGTTATTTTTAATGTGATTTAAAATCCAATATGGATAGATTTATAGCTACCTCGTAGATTTCAAAAAATTGTGCTTCGTCTGTATTTAAAATCCAATATGGATAGATTTATAGAGGCTATACGAAATCCCATCTTTTCGAGCATTGCAATTTAAAATCCAATATGGATAGATTTATAGAAGGCAAGTTATAGCGGTACAAGGGTTGTTGTAAATATTTAAAATCCAATATGGATAGATTTATAGGTCGCAGTGGTTGCGTGATTATTTTCGTAAAAAATATTTAAAATCCAATATGGATAGATTTATAGTTATAATATGACAAAATCAAGCAACACAGCAATGCATTTAAAATCCAATATGGATAGATTTATAGCAGGTAATAGTGCTTCTACGAGTTGAACAATTATATTTAAAATCCAATATGGATAGATTTATAGGATGAATTTCTCGAAAGTGCAGGTAACGGCAAGGTAATTTAAAATCCAATATGGATAGATTTATAGACACAGCTACAACCACTCAAGAGGGTTTTGAACTTATATTTAAAATCCAATATGGATAGATTTATAGTTTCAGATGAAAGCGAAAGAGCGGTTGCAAAAACCATATTTAAAATCCAATATGGATAGATTTATAGACTTTGAGAGGGCAAGGCACATAAAAACAAAAGAAATTTAAAATCCAATATGGATAGATTTATAGCAAGACTATGAAGCAGTATATGTATGACAAATTCATATTTAAAATCCAATATGGATAGATTTATAGAAGATGACACGAAAAGAAAAAAGGCTTGATTTTATATTTAAAATCCAATATGGATAGATTTATAGCGTTACTCCATTTCTGAACGATTGCAATTGCTTTTTCATTTAAAATCCAATATGGATAGATTTATAGTTATCACCTTGCTGTAACCATTTAACAAAGATTGCACATTTAAAATCCAATATGGATAGATTTATAGAAAATGTGGTATATTAAGTATATAAAGCAGAGTAAATTTAAAATCCAATATGGATAGATTTATAGAACTGCACTTAACTTAGCAGCAGGACTTTCAAAAGATTTAAAATCCAATATGGATAGATTTATAGCACCTGAACTGCTCAAAACAACTGTTATTGGTGAATATTTAAAATCCAATATGGATAGATTTATAGTTGTAACCGTATTTCATAATTATTATCCTTTCTTTATTTAAAATCCAATATGGATAGATTTATAGTATGATAATTATAAAGGTGATGATGAACATTTTGTATTTAAAATCCAATATGGATAGATTTATAGTTTTTCGTAGACTTTGCAAATCTTCAAAATCATAATTTAAAATCCAATATGGATAGATTTATAGAAGGCAAGCTATAACGGCACAAGGGTTGTTGTTAATATTTAAAATCCAATATGGATAGATTTATAGTTTTTTTATATAAAAGTATTGACAATGTTATATATAATTTAAAATCCAATATGGATAGATTTATAGTTTGGTTGGGGTATTCACTTATATACAGGTCGTTTATTTAAAATCCAATATGGATAGATTTATAGTCGATTAAATAAACTTAATAAGCAGATAGCAGAAATATTTAAAATCCAATATGGATAGATTTATAGTAAGTTATTTTATTTCAAGTGGTAGTAATGATCCATATTTAAAATCCAATATGGATAGATTTATAGTGATGATATTGGGTATTTAGCGTTACGCTGTATGCTATTTAAAATCCAATATGGATAGATTTATAGACCGCCACTAAATCTTTTAACAATCGTGCTGATAAATTTAAAATCCAATATGGATAGATTTATAGTAAAACAAACACAAAGGATTATAAGTAATCGCTCTATATTTAAAATCCAATATGGATAGATTTATAGCAATTCAAAACTTGAAAAGCAAATTAATTCAATTGATATTTAAAATCCAATATGGATAGATTTATAGTTGCTTGACTATTTGAACCAATATAAGCCATTTAAATTTAAAATCCAATATGGATAGATTTATAGCTATTTAAAAGGCAAATATAAGGTATATAAGGATATTTAAAATCCAATATGGATAGATTTATAGTTCTTTTTCATCGGGGTTCTTTTTCACCTTTTCTGATTTAAAATCCAATATGGATAGATTTATAGACGAACCTTGCAGGAATGACCATTGCATTTGAAAATTTAAAATCCAATATGGATAGATTTATAGCAGTTTCCTTTCCAAGATTTGATTGTTAAATTCACTATTTAAAATCCAATATGGATAGATTTATAGTTGCACGCAGTATTTTTACGACTGCCTAAAGCGGGAATTTAAAATCCAATATGGATAGATTTATAGAAGTGAAAGAGGCTGGCTGTTATTAGCTAATGGATTATTTAAAATCCAATATGGATAGATTTATAGTTCAAAAGCCTGATGAATGTCAGACGGGCAACAAGAATTTAAAATCCAATATGGATAGATTTATAGGACTTATCAGTCTTTGAACCATTAATGCAAGTGTACATTTAAAATCCAATATGGATAGATTTATAGAGATGTCCTCAACAGCCTGCGTGAACTCATAATCTGTATTTAAAATCCAATATGGATAGATTTATAGGTCGAAGAAAGCTCTGATTGCCTCAATGGTCTTAATATTTAAAATCCAATATGGATAGATTTATAGAGGGTACAGGCTAATAAACGCTGTACCCTTGTGTGTATTTAAAATCCAATATGGATAGATTTATAGTACTTCATTATACCCTCACCGTTTTAATAGCGGTATTTAAAATCCAATATGGATAGATTTATAGTACCAAAATCCAACTACTGTTGTGTATGACATTATATTTAAAATCCAATATGGATAGATTTATAGAGCCTTTTGAGTACGATGTTGAAACTTCCGAAAGCAATTTAAAATCCAATATGGATAGATTTATAGTTTTTGCAATCAGTGACCGTCAAGGTGTGTACTGCAATTTAAAATCCAATATGGATAGATTTATAGGCACTTGAAATTACAAACTGTATTGATATTGTCTATATTTAAAATCCAATATGGATAGATTTATAGCGCAAGTTGTGCGTACAAGTTCTTTAATCCTAATGTAATTTAAAATCCAATATGGATAGATTTATAGGATAAATCTCGATTCAGATACTATGTGTCTTGGAAAAATTTAAAATCCAATATGGATAGATTTATAGTCGCTGCACCTGCAACAAGTGTTCCGCCAATTGCCGATTTAAAATCCAATATGGATAGATTTATAGTTACCTCCGAATTGCTTTCTTAATGATTCTCTGTCATTTAAAATCCAATATGGATAGATTTATAGTATTTTATGACTAAAACAGAATATCAATACCTTGCAATTTAAAATCCAATATGGATAGATTTATAGTTTTTGATTTTCGGTTTTTCCGACCTCCGCCCGCAAATTTAAAATCCAATATGGATAGATTTATAGTGACCGTGCTCAAGCAGATGCGTTAATCTGTAGTTATTTAAAATCCAATATGGATAGATTTATAGTGCTCGTGTTTGCTCCGCTGCTGTTGCTTTCAATTTATTTAAAATCCAATATGGATAGATTTATAGCCTCAAAAGAAGCAAAAAAGCTCGGCGGTTTTTTTGATTTAAAATCCAATATGGATAGATTTATAGAAACAGCAAATGTTGAAGTTATTACCGCACAATTAATATTTAAAATCCAATATGGATAGATTTATAGGCATATATAGTCACAATCGTATTTGTCTTTATCATCTTTAAAATCCAATATGGATAGATTTATAGTTCAAAACAAGTTACGCAAATATACAACGAATTTTTCTTTAAAATCCAATATGGATAGATTTATAGTGCTTGACTGTTTAAACCGATACGGAGCGTTTAAACTTTAAAATCCAATATGGATAGATTTATAGGTATTACAAATTTGTGTGAATTGTTTTGATGTAGTACTTTAAAATCCAATATGGATAGATTTATAGCCATTTCGTAGAGTTTCTCAATAACTATCTTAACACCCTTTAAAATCCAATATGGATAGATTTATAGATATTTATATTGTTTTTATATATATTATACAAGAACTTTAAAATCCAATATGGATAGATTTATAGTTAAACCGATACGGAGCGTTTAAAAGGCATTTTTGCGCTTTAAAATCCAATATGGATAGATTTATAGTCGGCTGTATTTTTATTTGCTGTAATTTTAGCTTCTTTAAAATCCAATATGGATAGATTTATAGTCACGAGTGCAGGCACCTGCATTTCTTCAACATTTCTTTAAAATCCAATATGGATAGATTTATAGCGAGGAAATTGATTTGTATCCATATTGTCCTTACTGCTTTAAAATCCAATATGGATAGATTTATAGATTGTGAAGAACACGACTTATTTTAATACAGAATGTCTTTAAAATCCAATATGGATAGATTTATAGTTGCTTGACTGTTTAAACCGATACGGAGCGTTTAAACTTTAAAATCCAATATGGATAGATTTATAGAAGATAGAGAAAAGAAAAGCACAAAGGATTATAAGCTTTAAAATCCAATATGGATAGATTTATAGACATAAAGCCGTCAAGCCGGCTATAAACAGTTCATTACTTTAAAATCCAATATGGATAGATTTATAGCCCACTTTTTCAAATGTCCGCTTTTTGTGCTTTTGCTTTAAAATCCAATATGGATAGATTTATAGAGCTTGATTTTTACTATATTTTTTGCTTATTTATATCTTTAAAATCCAATATGGATAGATTTATAGAAAAGCAAACAGCAAGGTGAACAGCTTGCTCTTCTCTTTAAAATCCAATATGGATAGATTTATAGTCGCTTTTTTTGCAGTAGGATACAAATCTTTACCGATCTTTAAAATCCAATATGGATAGATTTATAGATTCCATCACAAATATTTGATTTAGGCTGTACATTCTTTAAAATCCAATATGGATAGATTTATAGTTTTCTCATTGTTGCAGTCAACTGCATAAACACGAAGCTTTAAAATCCAATATGGATAGATTTATAGTTTACGATTGCACACGAACTCGGTCATATATTTTTCTTTAAAATCCAATATGGATAGATTTATAGGGGTCTTGCGCTAAATGTTAATGAAGCGTGGTTAACTTTAAAATCCAATATGGATAGATTTATAGTTTCACTTTCACATCTACTTATGATTTCAACATCGACTTTAAAATCCAATATGGATAGATTTATAGCCGTGGGATAAAAGGATAAGTAATCATCGGCATTTTTCTGTGCTGTTTTGTCGATATACCAAATATTTATCAAATACTACTGTCATTTCAATATACAAAAAGCAACTATACCGATGATTACTTGATTTTTAGGTTCTGTCAACCTGCCGGGGGTTTTGTGCTATGTCAGGTCGACAATAAAAGCGTTACAAAAAATTTGATGTTTTATCATCCGTTTTTCCAAGAAAATCTTTATTCATCCACCGTTCTTCACGGGTATGAAACATTATTACCGAATCCTTGTCTTTTCTGATATAAACATCAAGTTCTTTTTGCAAAGCAAGTGAGTTTGCTTTACTTAAGTTTCCTTCAAAAACAGAGTTTTGAATATGTACAAGATATTTTTTGCAAATCTTAAATACCTTTGGAAGTATTTTTCTGCCCTTTTCATCACATATTATATCATATACAAGAATTACATACAATATTTACCACCACATTTCAAAGCCTTTATATTCTTTTTCTCCTATAATGTGCTTTATCAGTTTATAAAGTTCAAGTCTGATTAAGAATTGATAAGAAACATTTTTATTAAGTTCTTTGTGAAAAATAGTTGTCTTTAATTTTTCGTCAAATTCAGATGTAATTATTCGTGACGCTCTTTCGGTAAGCTGCAAACCGTTAAGTCCTTCTATAAAACTGCTTTCTGTTATTTGTTTTCGATTAAGCAAAGAAAAGATCAGACGATCCGCAATCAGCGGTTTGAAAATTTCCGAAACATCAAGTGCAAGAGAATATCGCCTTGTACCCGGCTGATGAAGATAGCTTATTGTAGGATTAAGTTGGGTTTTATAAATTTCAGCCAGAGTTTTTGTATATACAAGAGAATTGACATATGAAATAAGGCTGTTAATCATATTGTCGGCAGGATGATAAACTCTTTTATCAAATTCAATATTCTGATCAATAATTACATTCCACGCTTTGTAATATTCCTGTCGAATATTACCTTCAACTCCCATCAACTCTTCTATGGTTTCTACATCTGCAAGTTTCCTCCTCAAATTTTCAATAGCAGCCATTTGCTCTGACACATTCTTGCCTCTGCCGTTGTAGTATCTTAAGTTTCTGTAAATATTATAAGACGCAGCAACTATAAATTCTCTTGCTATTGATAATCTGTTTGAATAGTCGCCGTAAGCAAGCACTTGCTTAACCAAAAGCTGACCTGCAAGTTTTGTTTCCTTTGGGCAAAAACTTCCTATGTAAAATTGATAGTAATTGAAGAAATGTACAAGTATTCCGTATTTTGAAAATAAGTTCAGCAATTTAGATGTAACCGTTATTTCATTCATAATATAAATTTCTTTAATATTTTCTATCGGAAGATCTTTTACATTTCCGTCGATTGCAGTAAATCTTAATGTGTTGTCTTTTTGAGTTAAATTGCCTGACGAATATATGTAATAACTTTCCTGCATTTTATCACCTCAAATACAGCACAAATCATAGTAAGCACATGATTTGCAAATTCTTTTACTTTTAAATTTTGGCGGCAAAGCAGCCGATATAATTTTTACTATATCAGCTGCCGCACTTTCAAGCTCTCTTTCATCTTCTTCGCTAAGTTCAACATTAAGACTTTGCTTTAGCAAAGGATAATCAATTCTGCCTTTTATTCCCTCTACCCCACGCTTTTTCAGATAATAAAGATAGTATTTAAGTTGAGCAATACCCGCTTCCTCTATCTTTCTGCTTTTCTTTACCTCATGTAAAAGTTTATGCTCGGTAATAAAATCAATATTGATTGTGTTGTCGATCATAATATGTTTTTTCTTTTGCTTATAAGTGGTTTCATCTATAAGTTTTCCGATTTTGACATTTTCGTTTTCACTTTCCATTGCCAAACCGTTTGAAAAATACCACAGCTTTCTTTTACAAACATAGTAATAATAAATATGCATACCCGAAATATTATTTTCGTCCATAATCATACCTCATATAAAATTATCAGGTTCTCCGTTATCATCAGATTTATCTTGCTTTTTGGTTTTCTTTTCCTTATCAAATCTGATGCCGCATTCGGAATCATAACTGCTGTTAATAACAGGTAATTCAGTATATGGCATTTTTAATTTTTTTATTTCATAATCGTCAATTCTGAATTTAGGTACGGAAACCGTGAAGCCAAGTATTTCTTCGTTTGCCTTAAGTTTATCATCTCTTGAATAAGTATCTGATTTTAAAACTTCCAAAGCTTTTTCTATGGCACTTTCATTTTGATTATAAACATCAATCGGCACAGCGTCACTTCTGTCAATACTTCTTATTCCATCTTTTTTAAGAGAGAGATAATCGACATTTTCTTTATAATATTTATAAATTTTACGATATTCTTGAAAATATTTTGATTTTTCGATTTTTTCAACCGAAAGGTACTCATCTATAAGTTCTTTTTTAAGAACTTCAGAGATAATTCCGTCAACGCTTAAAATTGCCTGTTTTGACAACGAATGAATAGCATCGTCAACAAAACGATGTGCATTACCTTGAATTTCAGTAAATACAAAACAATTGTAAGATGAAAAGTCTTTATTACCCTTTCTGTTTACTCTGCCAAAGCGTTGGAACAGGGAAAATAAATCCGATAACTCGGTAATAAGAATATCAAAATCAATGTCAAGACTTGCTTCGACTACTGATGTTGAAATCCATATTTCAGGTATATTCATACTTTCGTTAGTTTTTTCAGAGGCTGCTAAAATCGCATTTTCTTTAGTTTTTCTGTCAATTTTTGTAAAATTGGAATGAAACAGATTTACACTTGCGTTAATATCCGAATTTTTTATTTCGGTGTACATCTTATTTGCAATATCAATTGAATTGCAAACGACAAGATATTTTTTTACTTTATCGCATATTGTATCATCAAATATTTTTATAATATCGTCAGACTGCAAGTTTTTTTCATATACTTTTACATTATGCCTTAGCTTTCCTTTATCAGAAAAATCGGATGTTTTTACATCTGTTCCAAGTATTTTTTCAATCTCGTTTCTTACAAACGGAGGCAAAGTTGCGGTAATTACAGCCACTTTACCACCCAAAGTATGAATCATCTCAATTGCATAAATAATTGCAGCCAAAACATCAGGTGAATACATCTGTATCTCATCAATAATAAACTTTGAATATGACGCTACCGCAAGTTTGTATTCATAACCTGCATATTTCAATGCAAAGTCAAATATCTGATCAGGCGTACAAATTGTAATCGGAAGTGCAAGCTGTTTACTGCATTGTGCATACGCAAAATCATAATTTTTTCCGCTAATTATTGAATCTTCCAAATAATAGGATTTCATATCGGAGTGAACAAGTGCCACTCTTTCCTTGTAATCTTCTTGCAAATTATCTCCGCAAAGCTTTTTAATTCTTTCGTACATCGCATTGATAGCTGTTTTTAACGGCAAAACAAAAAAACATTTATTGTCCCCGCACCAAAGCAATCCCGCCTCGGTTTTGCCCATACCTGTAGGTGCGGTTACAATTAAATTGCTGTCGGTATTTTTAATGCAAAATTCTTGCAATTCATTGTAATGTATATTTCGGGTATTTTTCCAATTGTTTAAAGAATCAGTCAAAAAATCGTTGACCTTTTCGCAGTCAAGACCTGCACTTGCACTGTAATCACATTTATGTAAAAGACCTTTTAATAAAACAGCGTATTGTTTTTCTTCATCAGAAAGTTCGGTTTCAAATAAAGCTTTGATTTTCTTAATATTCCTCTTCATTTTATTGTAAGAGTTTGTATCAAAGCCAAATTCAGCAAGGAATTTTTCTATAAGCTCACGGTTTTCTTTAAACACTGTAACAGGAGAGTCTTTGTTATAGTGATGATAAAGCACAGCAAAATATACGCTTATAGGTTTTATACATTCTGATTTATCAATAAAAAAAGTCGAAAGTATACTGTGTGGAATTTCTTGTTCAGGTTGAAAATTTCCGCCTTTAGTAATTCTTTTTTGAAATTGAGAATTTGCCTTACCGTTATCATGTTTTAAACATGAAACAAGTAAATCAGAGTATAAATCATCAGATTTTATATAGCCGAGCTTATAGAGCAGTTTTGCCTGCTCTATAAGCTCATTTGAATGTTGTCCTATTGTTTTGTCGGGTTTTGCAAGTTTATCTTCTATATTCATTATAAATACCTCAAGCTAAAAACACTGAATATATACCGTTCTCGGTTTTGTCAAGCATTATGCCTTTACAACCGTTTTCAATATAGTTAAGTTGACAGAAAATAATAGGTACACGATTAAACACTCGTTTTCTCATACCGCCCTTTAACTGCACAGTTTTGTAATCCTTTGGCATTAAATATTTTGTACCGCCTGTGTATCCGCCTTCCGTTTTTGAAATTATATCCATATCGTCTTTATTAATTTCGAGATACTCGACAGGCATATAAACATCAAAATCAGCTTCTCCGTAATCGACATCTTCGTCAACATCAAAAAGCTCTGTTTCCGCACACTCAAGAACTTCTACAAAATCCTCTCCTCTGCCGATTGCAGTAAGATTTCCGATATTATCCATAATATCATTCATAGTATTTTCATCTGCAACTATATGAATGATAAGTTCAATATCGCAGAGAAGTTCATAATACTTAGGGCCTTTTGCAAGCGTTCTGAAATGGGAATACGGAATAGTATACTTTACCTTTTCGTACTCATCATACACAGCCTTTATATGCTTAATACGCTTATCAAATTCTTTTACTTCTTCGGCAGAAATATTTTCATCGGCTTTCATTTCTTTGAGCCGAGTTTTCATTTTATTAATGATTTTTTTATGCTTGTCGATTCTGCGTTTTGTACGCTTTAAAAAGCGGTATTCTTCAAGCAATTTTTCATTAATTACATTAATTGTAATGCCTTTTTCAAAGCTGTTTCCTTGAGCCTTTTGTGCAGTAGCCACAACCTGATATGCACTTGAAAGCATATCGGGATTTTTCATTTTTACAAGCAAATTTCTGTCATCATTAAGACTGTTAAGAAAACAATCGTCCTTATACATTTTTGTTTTTAGAGAACCGTACTTTCCCTGTACGCTTACTTGCATAGGATGATAAGATGTATAACCGCAAGCCTTATGAAGTGCTCCGATAACAGTTGAATACGGCGGTAAAGGATATGTCATACGGTTTTGTACAGTTTCTTCTTTTTTGTAATTTGCACTGTTTTGTTTTATATGAAGTCTAATTGCTTTCATATTAATTCCGCCTTACTCCGAAAAATACTCTTTAACCTGACCTCTGAGATTTTCAAAAAATTCTGTCATACTTACAGGATTAAGTTCTCTTACAATTTCGTCCTCGTTTGAAAGCTCACCGTTACGCATAAGTGCACAACTGTAACCTTGAGCAAGTTTTTCCTTAATCGGCTCTATAATAAGCCTTTTGCCTGAAACAGAAACCGCATTTTCAAAAATATGTGTTTTTCTCGGTGAAAGACCGCCTACCACAAAAATCGGCTCTGCGTTATCAAGATTTCCTTTAACAACAAGTGAAAGATTTTCTACTGCGTTAATAAGAGCAATTACTCTTTCGCACTTTTCTGCGTTATCTGCCTCTGCACCAAAGTTTTCGTCCTTACCGATTTTTTCAAGGTCAATTGTAAGACTGTAAATTTTAGATGATTTGTCATATTCATACTGATAAGGCATAAGACCGCAATCCTTTGCATTGTTTTGAACATTTAAACCGTGTGCCATAGCATAATTGGTTGCAAGGTAAAGGTTATTGTGAAAACGGGCATCATTAATAAACGGCTCTGTAGCAACAGCGTCTGTAAGATAGAAAGAACTGTTACGGATGTATGTAACATCTTTTGTTGACATATATCCACCCTCAAGTGCACGGCATGTTGCGGCATTTACATCTTCATTAACAAGTTTCTGCATTGCCCCATCGTTTGATGTCTGTAAATCATCATAAAAACCCGACTGAACACAGATAGCGTTTTTAAGACTCTCACGACTTCTTGTAGCGTACTCTTTTCCGCCTCTGAATACCTTTTGTACACTTGAAATATTACCGAGGCTTTCGCCGTAGTTGCTTGTCATATTTGCGATTACAGTTAATGTTAATGCTTTATTTTTCATAATAAAATCTCCTTTATATTAGTTATTTTTTGAGCTTACTTCAATTAATGCGCTTGCAAAAGCAAATGCAAGATCTTTATTTTCTTCCGCATTTTCAAGAAATGTATAGAAAAATGAAAATTCCATTCCGACATAAGCAGACAAACTAAGTATAATCTCTTTTGCTCTGTCGTAATCATGTGCGCAAAGAGCACTGATTATTTTTTGCTTATATGAATTAATTTTATTACTGCTTTTCATTTCAATTAGTTTTTGGGAAGTTAAAAATCCACAACTTTTTGCTGACTTAATTTCATTCATAATTTCATTTCCTTTCCAAGATACATTTATGTCTATTAGCATATCAGTTCTGCTTTTTATATAGCCTTTAACGGCATTATCATCAAAATAAAACTTAAGCATCATTAAAATTACATCGTCAAGCAACACATTGTTAAGACAACGCATATAAACTTCTTTCTCAAGATTAAACCAATAATCATCATTGATTTTTTTGACAAAGTTTAATGATTTCCCCGATAATTCTCTTAACTTTTTTAATCTTTCAAGTCGTACAAAGAATGTTTCGTAATAAGCCTTATCCTGTGATTTTGATATAATTTCAACATCATAGCTTATATAATCCTTTGAGTTTTGCAAAACAAGCATTAGTTTGTTTTTGTCGTCTTTATTTTCTGTATTGCTAAGTTGATTTGAAAAAGCATAGTTTGTTTGAGTTAAAGACTTAACAGAAAAATTGTTATTCACAAAATAAGTTTCTCTCATATCAGAATTTGAAAAAGCAAACGGTATAAAATCAAATTCTAAAATATCATTGCTCTCAAAACTTTCCTTTGAAAAACAAAAGCCGAGATTACTTGTTTTTCTGTCTTTGTCAACATTGTAGCCTCTAAGTCTGCAAGTGCTGTTATCTTCGGTAAAAATAAGTCGTTCATTGCAGTAATTCTTATAAAGGTTATTGCCGTTTTTAAAGATATTCTTTATAATTTCCGCCCTGTTTTCTTCAATGGTTGAAATAAAAATATCTTTATTTGTTCCATCAAATTTTATTTTGTCAAATAGCCCTTTAAGAACTGTTTTACTCTTAACAAGGTCGTTTACCAATTTAATTTGTTCTTCACTGAATTCTTGACTTTCGAGAATGTTTAAAATATTTATGTGAGTCATATATTTTTCAAAATAGTTCTCTGCAAACTCAAGATATTTTTCTTCTGTTATATCTTCACTTTTGTAAATAATACCGTCAAAGCCGTGGATATAATTATCGGGCTTTTCTTCAACATCATAGAGGACTTTGTAATCAATTCCAAAGTAATCAAAATATTTACATAAACCGACAACGGCTGCTGCAAACCTCCAATCGGTAGGCTGCAGCAAAGTGTCATAATCAAAGTAATCAATCTTTGTTTTCATTAATTCGGTTCACCTCCCTCCGATAAAAGCTCGGCAAAGCCAAATCCTGCGGATTTTCGTGAACCTATACCGCTTTTCAGCAGATAATTAATAACCGATTTATCGGCATTAATACTAAAACTGCCTAAACTGCATTCAATGTAGTTTTTGTAGTGATAAACCACTGTTTTTTTTGCGTTTAACGGTTTAATTTCAAAGTTTGAAATTAACTTCTCGTCAAAACCGCTTTCAACAAGCTGCTCTTTAATTACCTGTTTTGCAATCTCCGTAAAATCCGGATTAGCAACCGAAATATACTTATCCGAATTATTCTCGGCTTTATGTAATCTGATACACAAAGGGCTAAGCATTTTCACAACAGCGGATGATGAAGTAACATTTTTTTCCGGCATAAGATTAACACTGACAAGTTTCATTTCGTTGCCGAGCGGAGCGGGAATCGGCTTGTCCTTTTGCTTTATAAAAGCAGACATAAAAATACATCCCGTATTATAGTCAGCTGTTGAAAAAGTAATGTTTAGTTGATTTTTCCCGAGTTGAATTTCCGTTTTAGAAAACTTCGGCATAGGCAGATTCACCGCAAAAGTAAAATTTCTGCGTTCCGGTGTAAAATAATATTTTTCATAATATTTTCCCTCGGCAATATCTGACAGTGACCGTTTAAAAAACGAAAGCATAATTCGTCGATAATCAATCGGCAGCTTATTGTTTTGCAAATAAAATCGCAATAAGATTTTCATATTTACCTCCATTTATTATTTTAATAGTATTAGATTTTGTTATTAGAGTTATGATATTTCACAACTCTAATAACAGTATAGCGTTCACAATTTTGTTTGTCAATACCTAATATATATTTTCAAAGAAAAATTTTTATAAATAAGCTTATAAATACATTTATTTTTATAAATTTAGTACATTTGATATTTACAATTAATTATGATATAATTTAATAAATCTTTCCAAAATGGATTTTAAATAATATTTATTTACACCACCTTTTTAATCTATCCAAATTGGATTTTGTCTTTACCATACTCTTTTGTCAAGATGAACCCGTGGTATTTCTCGTTTTTTCCTCAAAAATCCGAACTTCACTTTGGCAATTTAGGTTTGTCTTTACCATATTATAACATTTTCACTGTACCATAATCCGTACTTTGAATTTAATTTATAAAAAAGATAAAAGATAAAAGGCTCTCGATAAAAATTCGAGGGCCTTTGATTTTTAAAATCATATTTCGTTATATGTGTTGGAGTAATGATTATAAATTATGATTTACCGAAATATTTTGCAAGACAATTATAAATGTTTGGTCAAACTTTTATAATTATGACGGTAGGGTAAACAAAATTTATCTCCATTTTTAAATATTTAAATCATTCTATGCTTTTTCCATCTGCCTGACAAATACCTTACAAGATATGCTGCAGCACGAGCATACCAATCAACAAACATACCGATCCATACACCTAAAACGCCCATATCAAGAACCATAACAAGTATATAACTGCAAACTATTCTGAATATCCACATTGAAATCATACTTACACCGAGTGAAAAGTTTACATCTGTACGCTTACACAATTTGAGATATATTTCTTTGTATATTCTAACATAATAAATGCATTTATTCAGATGTATTTTTAGTATATTATTACTATTAAAAATTAGCCGCTTGTATATATAATACTATTTGAGATATTATATCATAAATTTTTTATAAATGTGGTTTTAAATCAAAGTTAATATTCACTAACTTCAATATTTGGCATTTTCTGCTATTTTTCTGTGTTACCAACATTTTATAATTGATTATCAAAACTATAATAAGTTCCCTTCGGTAAAAATTATAAGTAAGTAATCTGTATATATATCTTGATGTATGTTAAAATTATAATCATCGTTAAACTTAGAGTTTAATATAAAACAGTTAAAATTTTCTTAAAAATTTTATAATCTAAAATTAACGCTTGACAAATATTATCTGTAATGATATAATACTATTTGTTGCAGAGATAAGCGGATGTAGTTTAGTGGTAGAACTTCAGCCTTCCAAGCTGATCGTGTGGGTTCGATTCCCATCATCCGCTCCACAAAAGGTGCTGTAAAGAAACAGCATATTAAAAAGCCGAGATTCACGAAAAAGTGAGTCTCGGTTTTTTTGCTTGCATTGCTGAATATTGTATCCGGGCAATAATTGATCGTTACCCTTATTTGCATTGGCAGTTATCTTTGTTCCGTCTATGTAGATATGCGACATATCCTTTTTCTTAACAGCATGGTGTTTATTTAGAGCAATATGATGAAAAACCTCGTTAAATGTATATACCGGATCAGAAATTTCTATTATTTTTTCAAT
>OKTX01000349.1_pt1 | contig 33177 bp, 33 predicted proteins | sample 1606261 | NCBI WGS metagenome assembly OKTX01 (sample SAMEA3879543, study PRJEB24766) | human gut metagenome | biome: human-associated habitat; feature: feces | place: USA | collected 1985/1987 | reverse complement strand
GGATGGTTGACGGAGTTAATACTTAGTTATAATATCAGTTGACTCTTTCAAGAGTGTGACAGATAAAGGAGCCATCACGCATCTATCACGGGTATCCATCACGGGATATATATCTATGTATCAAATTGATAGAGTACATTCCGTGACAGCATGACGGATAAATTATGTTTTTAAACTTTATGATGGAGCCCCCTGAGCTATAACAATCAATGGTACAACTGCAAGTTTCAGCTGTAAGTGTGATGTGCCTATCTCCTTATGGGATGCAAAGGGAAACTGTGCGAAGGGGAAATCGGAAGAGGCAAGACGCTTGAACAGGGAGCTGGAGAATATCAAGGTTCGGATAGGAAAACACTATCAGTATATTTGCGACCACGATACATTTGTCACGGCAAAGAAAGTATATGACCGCTTATATGTGGAACTTCAACTAAAACGGAGCATTAAAGTCCCACTTTGGTCGCAAGATAAAGAGAAGTCGATAGGCAAAGACCGCAATTCCGTAGAACTAAACCACTATATTGACGCTTTGCGTGTAAAGTTCTACCAAATTTACCAAGATTTGGAACTGGATGGAAAGATTATTTCCGCGCGTGCCATAGTAAACCGTTATCAGGGGAAAGACGAGACATACAAGACATTATATAATGTATTCAAAGAACATAACGACAACTGCCGGAAGCTAATCGGAACGGACTATGCCGACATCACCGTAAGACGCTACGATAATTGCCTTAAATATCTCATGGAACTGGTTAAACGGGATTACAAGGTAGATGATATGTTACTGCGTGAGGTAAACGGATTTAAGGAGGCGTATAGGCTACGGGATAGCGGCTAATCGTTCCTTTGCTACAAACGGTTGCTTTACTAAAAAAAAACACTATCTTTGCGGTTGAATTTAATCGATTATGGAGATTCATTATCTTCATTCGCTGCTTTGTCTTGTTACAATGAGCAGTTAAATAAAAAGGTAAGAGTGGCTGCACATTCGGCATTGGAACTTTTCGGATTTAATCATTATGTTCCGATGGGAAAGCCATTGCTTATGGTGGCCTATCATAATTCTAATATACCTAAATGGATGACAAGTGATTCTTTTGATAAGAATTTCAAACCATTTAGCACTAAAATGATTGATGTCCCACAAACCAGTACCGTACAGATAGAAGGTATTGATGTTTTGGTCTCTTCTCCAGAACAAGCTTTTATGGAATGACCAACAAGGCATAGAGCGATTGAAGCAATTCTTTGGGAGATAATATTTTGTCTTATTTTATAAATTGATTACATATAATATGAGTTGGTATGAAAATCTATTGATAAATCCTCTTTTCCTAATTATCTTGTTAGTCATTTTGACATTAATAGGGATATTCATTGTAAAGAATACATTAATATCGGATAAACAATGGCGGAAGTTTGATTTTTGGTGTTTAATCTTCGCATCTTTAGGTATATTTGGCATATTGAGTGATAATAGAGAATTCTTTTACACACGAGAGGCAAATATACGGAGCCACAGAATCAATACATTTGAATGGAGGGTAAATTGGGAATTAGATTCCAATATATATAATCGCACATTTAATACTACAATATATAGCCCCAAAGAGATTGAGTTAATTGATGAAGATTATAAAACTATGTATTCATGGATTCTTGTTAATAAAGACTCTATTTTAGAATGTATCAAAGAAAGGCGATATATTGATACTTTATCTTTTAAGTTACCTAATTTCAAAATAGGGAATCAGACATTCTTACCTCAAGAAATTGAAGAATTTAAACATGTTATATCAGAGTATAATAATGTCTTGGATGAATATAACTATTATACGAAAGGGGCTAATCGAAATTGGGTAGAATTTCTATATGAGATTTTTGCTCCAATATTTCTAGTAATAAGTTTGTCCTATCAATTTGTACGATGGTATTGGGAAGGACGCAAAAAGAATGGACAATAAAAAGACTAAAAAATGTTTTTCTGGAGGGAGTGTAGTTTACCGTCTGCCCAATTATTATGATTTAAAAAAACGCCCCTCCAAATATAGAAACGGAAACAGCGTACAAATCGGGCGGCAATTATAGAGCCTATTTGTACGCTGTTCTTTTTTGTTTATTACTTTTCCGTCAGTTGTTTGTTTCCGTTGCCGTCTGCATTGTTGAGTACAGGGCTTGAAAGGTGAAAGGTTTTCGGGCTGAATACTCAGAAGCAAAGCTAAGTCCATCGACTGCCAACAAACAGATATTTGAGAATTTAGAACTGTTTACAGATAAAGGGGTAGCCAAGAATGGTGCAGCCATGTTTTTTGGGAAACAACCTGAACGAAAGTTTCCACACGCAGTAACAAGATGTGTCCTTTTCAAAGGAACAACCAAAGTATATATCATAGATGATAAAACCCTTGGCGGTTCACTATACCAACAATATTTGCAGGCTATGGCATGGCTGGAAAGTAAACTGCAAGTAGCTTATAAAATTGAGGGAGCAGGACCAAGAGAAGAAATTTGGGAAATCCCTCTTACTGTATTTAAAGAAGCCATTATTAATCACCTTTTATGTAAAGGTTTACATAAGCTCTCTCACATCGTGACTATTACGAACAGGGAGCAACCATTACGATAGAAATGTTTGATGACCGGGTAGAGGTTTCTGTTGCATCTGGTATTCCCCGTATGCAGGAAGCCATGAAAGAAGCCAATCTTCCTGAGCCTGAATTTCATACGGACGGGATGTTTACTGTTATATTCAAAAGAGGTATCAGTATCAAGAATGATACTGTAAATGATACTGTAAACTCAAAAGAACAAGAAGTACTAAATATCATCAAGCAATATCCGGGACTTAATTCGTCGAAGATTGCAGGATTAATAGGCAAAAGTGTTCCGACTGCTAAACGTTACTTAAATTCTTTGGTAAAATTAGGATTAATAGAGTTTAGGGGGGCACAGAAAACAGGTGGATATTATTTAGTATAAAAAACACTGATCCAATTTTACTTTCATTTCTTTGCAAGGTCTTTATTACAGAACGTCCATTAAAATGAGCTCACGAAAGGTACGTGAAATATGAAAGTATAACGAAATAATAGAAATACTATGTGTACAACAAGAAACTGGAAAGCCGGAATACTGGCAATCGCAATGATATTGGTTTGTGGAGCCGCAAATGCACAACATTGGCATCGGCATTATCGCCCCAATCGGGTTGTTACCGTTGTAGTTCAACCAGATGTAGTATCTCATGTCGGTAACCGTTTCAATCAAAAGGAACGATTGGCGATGGCTATAGCTTATTTGGAAACGCATGAGCACCTTACCGTCAGGCAATATGCAAAAATGACGCAACTTAGCATGGCATCAGCGGAAGCGGAGCTTGACGCTTTTGCTATAGATAAGAAAAAGCCGATACGACTTGTAATCAGAGGAAAAAAGAAAGTGTATATCAAAAGGCAATAGAATATGAAGAAAAAGAGAAACTGGAAATTATTGATATTGGGAGCGACTGTTCTGCTTTTGATGCAATCATGTGTGGTTGTGCGCAAAGCCCGCCATCACCATCATCACAGACATAGTATGCTTTATTACCAACAGAATATAGGTACAGCTTCATTTAATGCATCTGCTGCTTATACTACAATAGAACCTGCGAAAAATTGTGAAAGTAATGGATGACAAGGAGTTGGTGAGGTTGACAGCCAAAGACCCGGAAACCGGTTTCCGCTGCCTGATGAAAAAATACAAGGAGGCCGTCTACTGGCATATCCGCAGGTTGGTTGTAGCGCATGAGGATGCACAGGACGCAACGCAGGAAACCTTTGTAAGAGTTTTCCGTTATATTGCCAAAGAGAAGATTATTAAGTTTATGAATGCTAACAATTAAGTGTATGAAAGAATATTTTGATTTTGACCGCATAGGAAAGCGACTGCCCTATACCGCTCCTGACGGATTCCTCGATGATTTGGAAAATAGCGTAATGCAGCGCATCAAACAGGAGGTGCGTCCCTTAAAACCCAAACGAAACCTGCATCTGTGGTATTCAGTGGCGGGAGGTTTGGTAGCTGCCGGCCTCGCACAGCTGATTGTATTTGCCCCCTTCCACACACAGACGAAGAAATCGTTCGAAGATGTGGAGGAAGCATTTGCGAAGAAATGGCGATGGATAACAAAACGACCCGGCAGTTTGTGGAAACTTTCTGCCAGTTCCAGAAAGAAATCTGGGCATTAGGTCCCCGACCGAAAAGAGAGAAAGCCCATCTTTCGGATAAAGAGGCTGAACAAGCCATGAACGAAAGATTTGCCCATAGTCAGAAGATACTCGACCTGCGTAAGAAGTATTATTTGAAGTACAGCAAATTTCTGACGCCCACACAAATTGAAAAAGTATATGTATTGGAAAGAAGAATGATGAACCGGCTGTTTCAACGTTCTCAAAATAAAGAGAACCGTAGATAAAAGATGAAAATTATGAAATTAAAAGCTTTTGGCATATTTTGTTTGTCGTTCCTCATGACGACAGCCATCTCTTCTTGTGACAGTGATGAGATTACAGACCAACCGGAAGAAGTATCCGGCAGTGGAAATCCGACTTTGACCGTTCTTGCCGAACAAGTGGCTTGAAACTGAATTTCTCGCTGTCCGGAATCACTAAAATAGAGTTGGAAAGTGTAGACGGCTATGCCTTGGCCGGAACAACCGGCATCCAATGGGGAGATTCAGGGGAAGCATTGACCGGGGAAGTTGAAAATGCCAACTCCATCCTGGTGTTCAATGCCCCGGATGAAAACGGATTGACCCCAGGAAAAGACTACTTCATTTTTACCTTGCTTTGCGACCTTTATGGAGGTTATCGCCTATCCATCTATCGGGAAGGCCTCGTGGCACATTATTTCGGTGTGCATCAAACGGTGGAAATGGGCTCATTCGTCACGCCCGCTGACCTGATAGAGGAAGAATTGGAGTTCGATGATCCGGATGCGCCGCTCGTAGAAGAAGAACGACCGGAACTGGATGCCACGACTACGGCACTTCTTCGTCAATATCAGCAAAGCCCTCACCTTGGATGTGGTGGAAAATGCAGGAGATTGTGGACGAGATGGTAGAAAACCGTGACATCCGTCTCGAACAGCAATTCCTGCGTCTCATCGATCCCCGAAATGACGACAACCTTCACACCACTATGTTACTATACTGGTAACTTACGGAGAGTCTGCCATTGCGTGGGATGAAGATATTTCTCAGTGTTTCATACAATGCTAAAGTATCTTGTCCCCGATGGACGTATAGGGGATTGCTTTCTCATCCCTTAATGTCTGCAGTGCCCGTTTTGAGATATGCAGGGTTTCTCTTGCATATTCAAGATTTTCTTGATAACTTGCCATTGTATTTCTTCTAAATCTGCCGAATACATAATTATTTAAGTCTGCAAACTAAAAATAATCACTTTCGCGGAAAGAGGAAACAAATACTTAAGCAGGCTCTAAGGTTTGTAAAGAGAATTGGTTATGAAAGAGATTTTGAAAGATTTTTCACGCATATACAGATTACAGGATGAATTTCTGATGGAAAAAACCGATTTCCTTATTGTGAGACAAAAGAAAGGAGAAAGGCTGGAAATGGAAATAAAGAACGAAATAATGGCCATTATTCTGACGGGAGAGATAAGTATGATGTGCAATCACCTATGGATGCGAGAAAGCATAAAAGAGGGCGAGATGTTTCTGCTGCTTGAAAAGTCGTTCGTGTCGATTGAGGTTCTTGAGGACACTGTGGCATTCCTTATGCGTTCGGACTCTCTGAGCAAACAGGGAGAGGCTCTTATGCTCAACAAACTGTTGAAACTTACTCCGCTGATAGACTACAATCTGAACTCTCTTCCTGCTTGTCCGCAGATTATGGAGATAATCACCCAGATAAGCAGTTACCTCAAATCAGGAATCATGAACGATTCGCTGGCGTTCATCAAGCGTATGGAGCTGTTCTTTGTGTTGCTTTCAAGTTATTCCGGAATGGAGCTTGCATCGCTGTTATACCCTTTGGTTTCGAGGTTCCCCAAATTCAGGCATTTCATACTCTGCAACTACCGGAATGTGAAAAGTGTAAAAGAACTCATACAGATGTCCGACATAAGCAAGAGTTTGTTTTACGAAAAGTTTAAGGAAGAGTTTCATATGCCCGTAAAGGAATGGATGCTGCAGAAGAGGGTGGATATGATTCTTCTCAAAGCGGCAAAGCCAGGCATAACGGTGAAACAGCTGATAATCGAGTGTGACTGCTGTTCGTTCCAACAATTCAACTCCTTCTGCAAAAAACACATCGGTATGTCTCCGCGCGATTTGATAAAGGAGAAGCAGGGCATTATAAGCCTTGAGGCGGCACTGCTCAGAAACAAAGGCAGGAAATAGGATTAATAGTTTAAAAAACATTAATGGTGTGGGGGTAAAACAGAGGTGCTAACTTTTTTGGAAACTTTGACTACTAACATCGTTGTTTTGTAACATAACTTTGTGCTCAAAAAATAAAGAATTATAAAATATATAACAAAGGTAAAACAACAGATTGATATAAAGTTCTGGTAGTCATGTTTTTGTATAGAAGATGGTTGACGGTTATTGCTGGATTGCTGTTTTTCTTTTTCAATACAGTGTCCGCACAGAAGGCAGCATTGAAGAGTAATTTGCTGTATGATGCGACGGGTAGCATAAACTTGGGTCTGGAGCTGGCGGTGGCGGGGCAATGGACCATGGATGTGTCGGGCAGCTACAATGCCTGGGACTTTCCCAATGACAAAAAATGGAGGCATATATTGGTTCAGCCGGAAGCGAGATACTGGCTGTGCGACAGGTTCAATGGGCATTTCTTTGGTATTCATGCCCAATGGATGAAATTCAATATAGGAAATGTGGATATGCCTTTCGGATTGTGGGAGGGCGCAAGGAGCAACCGTTTTCAGGGTGACCTGTGGGGAGGCGGACTGGCTTACGGCTACAGCTGGCTTCTGTCCAGACATTGGAATCTTGAGGCAGAGGTTGGCGTGGGTTACAACAGGGTGATTTACGACAGGTATCCTTGTGCTTCGTGCGGAAGCAGGATTGCCTCGGATGCGAGAAATTATTTCGGTCCCACAAAACTGGCTTTAAGCTTTGTGTATCTATTCTGATATACATTATATATATTACACTTTCAAGGTAATACAAAGAAATCAATAAACATATATATTTTTTTTGAGTGATAATGAGGAGTATTGCGAAAACAATATTGTTCACATTTGTTGTTGCGTCTGCATCTGTGGATGTGGCAGTGGCAAATGTTTCGGTTCAAGCAGAAAATATACGTGCACGGGAGTTGCAGGTAAGTAAAAACGGCGATGACGTGGAGGTGAGTTTCCGTTTGTCGTTGCAGGGGCTGGACGTGAAGTCCAACCGCTCGTTTCTTCTTACGCCAGTGCTTGTAAAAGGTGACAGCCTGTGCAGTCTGCCTCCGGTTATGGTGGCTGGACGACGACGCGAGCTGGTAAACAGGCGAAACCGCTACAAGGGCATTATGCTGAAGTATGGCAAAGACGACAAGGTGGAAACGGATTATTCTGCCAAAGTGGAATACAGGGAATGGATGAGTGGGGCAAGCCTTATGATTGCAAGCGATTATTGCGGATGCAGAGGGACTCTTCTCGAACAGGAAAGGGTGCCCGTAAGAAAGGCTGTGCTTTACCGCCCGCAACCGGTGCTTGTTTTTGCGGTTCCTGCCGCAGAGCCTGTCAAGGTGAGGGAAGAATCGGGCAAGGCTTATCTGGATTTTCCGGTCAATGAAACAGTGATTTATCCCGATTATCGCAACAATGGGGAGGAACTGGAAAAAATCAGGGCTACCATCGACTTGGTGAAAAACGATACTAACACACACATCACACATATATCCATACATGGCTATGCTTCGCCCGAAGGGAATTTTGCCAATAACGGCAGACTTGCCGGGGGGCGTGCCGGAGCTTTGAAGCAATACGTGCTTTCGCAGTATGGTTTTGCTGAGGATATTATAGATGTGTCGTCCACTCCCGAAGACTGGCAGGGATTGAGACGATGGGTGGAGGCTTCGCAGATGGAATTCCGCAATGAGGTGCTGAAAGTTATAGACCTGGATATGGAGGAGGATGCCAAGAATTACCGTTTGCAGCTTTTAAACGAAAGAAAAACTTACAACTTTCTGCTTGATGAAGTATATCCGTCGTTGCGCCGTTCAGACTATGTGGTGCGCTATACGGTGCGTGCGTTCAATGCTGAGGAAGCACGCAAGCTGCTAAAGGTTCGTCCGCAGCTGCTTAGTCTGGAGGAAATGTATGCCGTTTCGGCTACTTACGCTCCGGGTAGCGAGGAGTTCAACGAGGTGTTCGACATTGCTGTGCGTCTTTTCCCTCACGATGAGACTGCCAACCTCAATGCGGCTCTTGTGGCTATCGGAGAGAAGAACTACATCCGTGCCGGAAGGTATCTCGAAAAGGCGGGAAACAGTGCCGAGGCGATACATGCCCGTGGGGTGCTTTGCCTTATGACCGGACGATATGACGAGGCGGAGACTTTGCTGAAACAGGCTGCACACGCCGGTATAGAGGGAGCCGTGAAGAACCTTGAACAGTTGGAAATGGTTCGGGAGAACTAGAGAACTGATGATTTCGGGATAGAATTAATTGTATGACAAACATAACTTATTATTAATTTTAGCACTATGCAAATTAAAAAAATTATGATTGCAGGTTTGGCTTTGACTATGATGACTTCCTGCCGGAATGAATTTGACGAAAATGGAGCAAGCGGAAGCGAAGGTGATGCTTACATGTCACTTTCCATCGAAATGCCTAATGTGGGAAGAGGGCGTGCCATTGACGAAAATGGAACTACAAGTGAAGGAACAGAGGGTGAGCAGAAAATTACTTCACTGAAACTGTTTGTGTTTGATGCAACGAGCGGCAAACTTGATAACAGTAGCAAAACCGACTTTGATGCGAGCGAACTGAAGCCGGGCAAACCCAGTGTAGGCACAGACAAGACTACTACCTACACCATCCCTTCTTTCAAAATTCCGGGCGGTGAAAAGAAAGTGCTTGTTATCGTGAATCCGTTGGATGGTAAATTCACGGATCAAACTACTCAAACTAATATGAGTGAAGCAATGACATTGAGCGAAACTGAAATAAGCACTATTTCAACCGACGGTAAATTCATGATGACCAATGTAAACAGAGCTTCAGATACTGACGGTATGGTAACTGTCAATGTGGACGGAACTGAAACAAACCCTACAAGCGTGACTGTTTCTGTGGAGCGTGTGGTGGCTAAGATTGAGGACATGACAGAGAATTACTCTATCAAGGTGAAAGATAATCAAAGCAACGATGTAGTGGAGTTCCAGAAGGTAGCCCTTATCAACGGTAACACCAAGTTCTATCCTATCATGAAAGTGAAAGAAAATACCGGAACTAGTAATAACGACTATGTAGAAGACCCTAACTTCATGGGGCAGAGCGAAATTACCGTAGATGATTTTTATTCAAAGGAGTTCAATGCGGATACTTTCAATGATAACGCTAGTGATTATGTAAAAACTCTTAGCTCGGAGACATCGGCAGCAAATGCATTGTTCTACACGCTCGAAAACACCATGACCAAGGATGAGCAGATGAATGCCTATACCACTGGTCTGTACTATCAGGCTCAATACAAGCTGGGAGGACAGGCTGGAAACGTATATCGGTTTGAAGAAAAATTATATAATTACAACGACCTTTCAAACGCCGCAGCCGGTCTTGGTTTGAGCCTTGACGGCTTGAGCGATCAATCTTCTATTGGCGATTTTGCCAATATCGGTGTTACTAAATACGAAAATGGTGTATGCTACTACAAGTACTGGATTCGCCATATAGACAATAATAATTCATCAGAGATGGGTGCCATGGAGTTTGCCATAGTACGCAACAACCACTATCAGATGACTATCAACAGCGTGAAAGGTATCGGCGAAAACCTTCCTACCAACCCCGATTCAACCGACCCGGACGAAGAGACAGACAGCTTCCTCGATGTGAAGGTGAAGGTTCTTCCTTGGGTAGTTCGCCAGAACAACATTGATTTTTAATCACTGCATACAAATATAAAAGCAATTTCAGCATAAGTATATGGTAAAAAGTTTTTTTTCACTACTTGTTTTCTTCTGTCTGTTGTCCTCATGCTCGGACAACAGACCGGAAGAGTTGCGTGAGGATAACGGAGGTGAGCTTGGCAAGGCTTGGCTCACCCTTACCATATCGCTACCTTTCGAAGCGGTTGCACGAAGCTCGACAGACAGTCAGGGAGAAGCAGGCGAAGGTACGGAAGCAGCCACTCCGGATGAAAGCCAGGTGGAAGATGCATACGTGATTTTGGGCAAGATGGTGGAAGGTATCAACCGCCCTCTTAAGATTTCGCACTTGTTTCATGTGAAGGATTTCATGCAGATAGGAAACAACTCATCCCTGTGGCAGTCGACCATAGAATGTGAGCCGGGATATTACCGTGTGGCGGTGATTGCAAATCCCGGAAAAAGAATTGCAACCGAAGAGGTGTCAGGAGAGTTCAACAATCTTCCGGTAGACTGGAACCAACTGGGTATGCACTATGTGGATTTCGGTGGCGGAGAGGGTTTTGACGACCTCAAGAAGATATGGACAGACGGATATTTCCTTATGTCGACGGCCTACAACGGCAATCCTAAAGCCTACGATGTGAACATGACTGCCGGCGAGCAGTCGTATCTCACGATGGAAGTGCAGCGCGCATGTGCCCGCTTCGACTATAAAAAAGGAAAAGAAACTTATGCCTTCAGCATGGCGGTGGACGCTCTCGCTCCCGAAGCCGGACAACAGGACAACAACATAAGCGTCACTCTCACCGATGCCGCCCTGATGAACGTGAGCAAGGCGTTCAACCTTTTCAAGCTGATTTCGCCCGATGAAAAGCCGGGTACTCCGGTGGACTTCTACAGCTTTGAGACCAACGGCAATTATGTGTACGACGGCGACTGGGCGTTCAAGCGTATGTGCGTTATCGACCCGGAACTTTCCGACCGATTGTTCTTCTATTCTTCCGAGCATCTGGCGGACAGACTCGATTATACATCACTTGCAGATTATGGCACTGACAGTTACAAGCGTCTGTTCTATTGCCCCGAGAATACGCTTCCCGGAACAAAAGCACAGATCAATGCCATATCCACGGCTGTGGTGTTCAAAGGTTACTTCAAGGTGGAGGGGGTTACGGCAGAGAGCCTGTATTATTACAATCGTGCCATTTATACCTCGCCGGACAAGCTGAAAGAGGCTCTTGCCGATAGCGGTATCGACCTGACGGACTCTTCCGACGAGAACCTGGCCGCACTGGGCGTGGTGCGCTACATAAAGAATAAGGAAGATGACAGTTACCCCGTGTGGTACACTTACTGGAACCGCCACAACGACAACAACAATCCCAACGTAATGGGGATAATGGAGTTTGCCGTGGTGCGCAACAACATATATCGCCTTGTGGTGAACAGCATCTCTTCGCTCGGACTGCCGCGACCGCCCTACGAAACAGCAAACCCCTGGAAACCAGACGGCAAAACGCCCGACGAGGTGCCGTCGCTCATCGACGTGACGGTGGAGGTGAACGAATGGAAGGAGAGAATACTTGATTACGAGATATAATGATAAATCTGAATATGATAAAGAAGATACTATCTGTATGCAGCGCGATGGCAACCATGGCGGCAGCCGTAACGGCTTTCTGCGCTGTGTCATGCAGCACCATTACCGAAGAGCTTCCTCCGTGCGAGCATTACATAGGGTTCGGCTACGACTATAATATGATGTACACCGATGCTTTCGGGACGGAGGTGAAGAAACTGGATGTGTATGTGTTCGATGAGGACGACCGTTTCGTGACACGTTACAGCGACGAGGCTGCCCGCTCCTTTGGTGACGGCTACCGCATCCGCTGCGACCTTCCTGCCGGAAAATACCGGATTGTGACATGGGCGGGACGATACACACGGTCGTATGAATTTGCCGAGGAGGTGAATTCGCCCCAAGAACTTACCGTGAGGATGAAGCGCAACGCCGACGGAACACAGGATGAAGAGCTGGATGCCTTGTGGCATGGAAAAGCGGAGATGCTCATTGAGGAGAACACATATGGTATCACTGAGGTTAGCCTCGCAAAAGTGACAAACAAGTTCAGAATCGTGGTGCAGGGGGCAGACGGCGTGCGGCTGAAGGACAAAAACATCAGTTGCGCCATTACCGCCGACAACGGATTTGCCGCGCACGACAATTCTCTCCTGCCCGACGAAACGGTGGTGTATCGTCCGTATTTCAGCTCATGGCAGGATTTGGGCGAAGGCGGAACCGTATCGGAGGCTGTGGCGATGGAGCTCAACACCATGCGTCTGATGGAGGATGACAGCATGACACTGAACATCTTCTGTAATGAAGGAGAGCAGATAGCCGAAATAAATCTCATAAAGTATCTGCTGCTTACCAAGATGGAGGGCTATGACATGACGGCTCAGGAGTATTTCGACCGTCAGGACGAGTATGTGATGATATTCTTCCTGCAAGAGGACTCTACGGGAAAATATTTCGTGGCGGAAATAAAGATAAACGACTGGATTATACGTCCGCAACCGGGCGATTTATAAAAAATATACGGATTGAGATATGCTAAGGACTGCTGTTTTATTTTTCACCGCTGCCTGTGCGCTGGGACTTGCTTCGTGCGGCAAGGATAGCGGAATATGGCAGGAAGATTGGCGGGAGGATTCGGGAATACTGAAGGTCTCGGTTTCTTCGATTGCCGAAACGAATGCTTCTACGGATGAGGAAAAGCTCATACGCAAGCTGTACATCTATGCCTACGATGATGTTCACGCCAACCCCGATTTCTTTTGCGACACGTTGGTGAACAACGGCAATGGCGCACAGGGAACTTTACGGGTGGAGATGGCGATAAACGGTACGGGTAAGAAGCGCTTCTATATGGTGGCAAATCCGCCGCACTATGTGCAGAAGCTGCTCACCACTACCTGCCCCGAAGGTACGCTGAGCAACTTGGGAATGACCATAGTCCGACCGATGGAAAGCATGGGAGAGCTTCCTCAGACTGAAGACGGAAGCATCACCGGAAATTCGGGTTTCCCCATGGCAAACTATATGGAGGCTTACGTCAGTGAGGGTGAAAAGGACAAGGAACTGGTGCTTCATCCCGAAGAGAATCAGGCGGGCGGACGCATCATGAGCATACCGCTGTTCCGCTCGCTGGCAAAAATCAGTGTGCTGGTATGGAGGGAAAACTGCGAAGACGACGAGGTGGTGGCTGTAAAGAGAATGAGTCTGTTCAACTATACGCTTAACGGCTTTTTAGGTCCCAAGTGGGACATAAGCGACGACTGCCCCGTTTGGGTGGGCGGAGATGCAAGCAGCCCGATAGCAAGTTGGAATCCTTCACTGACGCTGAATCTTGAAGAGATGGTAGAACGAGAGACCCGTGTGGGTACGGAGGCGGTAGAGGTTCTTGAAAAGCCGGCAGTCATAACTCCCGAACACAACAGCAAGGATAATCCGCAACTTATATCCGACTTCTATCTCTGCCAGAACTCTTATGGTGAGGCGATGCAGGGAGAAACACAGCAGGGAATGCCCGATACCGTAGGAAACCGTATCACGAAACTGGTGGTGGAGTTGGAGGACGGCCGTATCAGCGAGATTCCTCTGCCCTACCTCTTGCGAAACGACCATTTGAAGATACGCATTTCGGTGACCGACCAGAGGATTGAAGCGGATTTTCACAAATGGCAGCTGGAAGAGGTGTCTCCCGAATGGGACGACGGGGTATGGCGTCCGGAAAACATTTTCTAAACAACAGATGAACATGAAAACTATATATCATATATTCAATGTGTGTATGTCCTTTCTTCTTTTGGCTTCTTGCCAAGAGGATGGGATAACAACCGGCTCCGGCATAGATGATGCCGGAGGAGAGAGCGTCAGTCTGGTGTTTTCTTTTGCCGGTGCGGGCGAGACTTCGCGTGCCGCAACTCCCGCCGACGAAGAAATAATGCTGGAGGAGGGAAAGGTGAACAATCTGCTATATGCGGTGTTCCAAAGCAAGAAGCTTCGTGTAATGGAATACAAGGACTTGAGCGGACTGGATTACTCTACGGGAGAAAACAACCAGTATGAGACCGACCATCTGGACAAGGCGCATTTCGACGCGAACACGGAGATATTCGTGGTGGCAAATGTTACGGAGGAGATAAAGAAGGACCTTACGGACACGCTGAACCTTGCCGGAGAAGCCTTGTATATGTGCTGGCGCAAATATGAATACAACCTCGACCTCAATGCCGAATCCGGCAAAGCCGAGTCAAGACGGATAGAGAATCCGCTGATGGCGGGTTATCTTCCGCTGAGCAGAAACTTCGACGCTTCCATCATAGTGCATGTGGAGCACATATACTGTCGCATCTGGTTCGAGTTCGAGTGGAAAGATGTGCCTGAAGCGGAACGTGTGGTGATAGACAGTATCATGATAGACGGGCTGGTGGACAATACGTGGCTGTTCAATACGGAAACGCAGTCGCTCGACAACAATCCTGACAATCCCGTAAAGTCTAAGGAAAAGGTGGAGAACTACAAGACCCAGAATCCTTTTCTCGGTGACCTTACGCTCAAGGAATATCCCTACCACGATGCCGGTGAGGACGGAACAAAGACTATCCTGATGAGAATGGAGAAAAGAAACTACAAGACAGTGTGCCGTTATCCGCTGGAAAACGGAGAAATGTCGAAAACACAGAGACCCGTACGCTACTATGTGTATAGCTACCAGTGGGCGGGAATCACTATTGACGACGACCCGCTGGTGACGCTGTATTATCACTTCAAGAAAAAAGACAACTCATCAACCGACGGTTCTTTGGCCGAGGTTCACAAGCGGGCCAAAGCACGGCTGTACGATGAGACTCACTATCCGGGCAAACGTCATCACGGATTGCTGAGAAACTATACTTACAAACTGGATTGCAAGGTGAGTACGCTTACAAACTCGCTCGACCTGCATATCATGTCCGTGCCATGGCTGAAGCATGACATAGACGATATTCCCGTATTTGAATAGAACATACACTTCGATGAAGAAATTAATCTCAATGATACCTGTAAGAATACTGCCTGCACTGGCACTGTTATGTATGTTCGCGGCTTCATGCCATGACGATTTTATGCCGCAGACAGAAGGGGGAGGAAGCCCTTTGGAAGTGGTGGAGGGTATAGAGGGAGAACTCACCTTGTCCATCGCACCCGACACTTACAGCAGTGTGGAAGTAAATGCTCGTGCCTCATCCGACGAGGCTTCCGACCAGCACATTCACTCGCTGTATCTGTTTGTGATAGACCGCAAGAACCCTGACGGAAGTGTTCCTCCCGAGCAATGTCCCGTCATAGCCAGAAAGTTTTTCTCGGATGTGATGCACAATTTGTCCGATATTACGGAGGGTGGACAAAAATATAAGGTAACGGAAATCACCATACCTGCCGTGAGCTGCCAGACGGCACAGCTTTATGCCATTGCCAATCTGGGCTACTCCAACATGCAGGGAGTGGAAAACGAGGCAGATATGATAGAGATGTGCGATACGGTAACGTCACTCTACTATCTGCGCGACGTGGTGGCTCGTCTGAAAGTGAACGACAAACAGGAGGTGAACGTGGAGCGTATGCAGGGACACCACCTTATGAGCGGATTTTTCCGTACTGCGGACTTGTACAACTTTATGGACGAGCCTACCGAGTTTCCTTTCGTCACCATGAAGGCAGAAGCCAATGACAAGCTTACCCTGTATGATGCAAAGACAAGTGAACCTTACCGCCTGATGGGGCATGAAAACGAGAAAGGAAAAGCGGCGGGACTTTTCGTAAACCGTCTGGACACCAAGGTGACCGTAAAGATACAGTCGGCGGGAACACTGGCTTCTACCGATGGGGCGTATTTCCGTCTTACCTCGTGGCAGGTCTTCAATCTGCCGAGACAGCAGTATCCGCTGTGGAGCTTCAAGGCAAGGGAGTGGCATGTGCCGGATAAGATGCTTGGCAACAGCAAGGAGTTCAAACGAGACCTGACCGAATCAGACGGGGGAGGATGGGAGTTTACCTACTATCAGTTCGAGAACTATCAGGCAAAATCCCGACCGGCAGGCCAAAGAAAAGGTGCTGCGGTGCTGGATGCGGAGGCCATTGCCGCACAATATAACAAGGAATATGGACTGAAAAACGGAGAGGCTGTGACGGCACAGGAGGTTACGGACTCGTTCGCAGTAAAATATCCCAATAAGTTCTCCTCCTTTGCATACGGTATGCGAGAGCTGAAAGGCAAGAGTTATGCGCATGGGGATGACAAGGATGAGCCATACGACCCGGAACATCCCGGACAGGACAACGACACCCTGACCGTGATTAACGGTGACTTTGCCAATGCGCCCGACGATGCCACTTACGTGAAGATTAAAGGATATTACTACAATCCGCAAGAGCCGGAGAAACGCATCAAGGATGACCCTCATAGCATGATATACGATAAGTCTCACCCGATAGACCAATATCCCTACTGGGGTGAGGGACAGGTACCTGTGGCAACACCGGAGGAAGCACATAAGACAACCCGTGCGGCATGGGTTATATATTATGTCCACTTGGGATATGTGGGAGGAGGAAATCTCAACCTTACCGACGCCCCTTGTCCAAAGGGTGACGAACTGAAGGATTTCGACAAGTTCAAGAACAAACTGAATGACTACAACGTGATACGAAACCATCACTACACCTACACGCTGAAAGTGGCAGGGGCGGAAAACATCAAGTTGGAGGCTACGCGCGAGGACGGAGGAAACATATACGAACAGGAAAAACAGCCCGGTGCGGAAGGGCAGGTGGTAGACTCAAGACATTTATATGACCTCGACTCTCATTTTACCGCTGTAAACTATACGGTGGATTTCACCGCCATGCCTTTCGACCTCGACAAAGGTTTTGGATTTGCCATTTCCACTCCTTTTCAGGAAAAGAGAGTGGCGCTGAAGAGAGGACCGGACGGAGAATACGGATTGTTCGACAAGGACGGAAACGAAATGACTTCCATACGAGGATGGGACATGGACTGGATTCACTTTGCATGGCACGGAGACTTGAACAATCCTTCGCAATCGATGATAGACCCTGTGACGGGAAACGGTGTGGAATACTCGGACACATACGGAGGATACGAAAATCAGCAGACATACAGAACAGACAAAATAACCCTTACGCAAGATAAGGATGCCACTCACAAGCACTATCTGCTCAACTGCTATGAGTTTGCCAAACTGGTGTGGAGGTCTTTTGCCGACTGGAAAGCAAGCGGACAGCCGAAAGAGAATAGCAGCATGACGTTCACCATTTTCGTGGATGAATATTACTACGATTTCAATCCGGTTACGAACGCACAGCTCAACTGGAAGGATTTCTGCAACAAGGACAGACGCAAGCTCTTTTTCTTTATGGATGTGGACGAGATTAGTGCCGACCAACAGAGCTGGTACACCAATTCGCATTTGGTAGTCATGCAGTCGTCCATACAGACACACTATGCCACCGACAACTACGGAGGGCAGGTGATAGCAAACGTGGCATACGGGATAGAGCGTGTGGACGAGTTCCGTGCGCAATACAAGAGCGACAAGTCGAACAACTACACCAACGACCAGTACTTCGAGGCTGACAAGACATCGATGGTGAACGGTCTGTACAACACGATGCTGTGGTACAACAAATATAAAGACAGTCCGAATCGTGTTATAGACTGGGAAACGGCGGCAGACTATTTCACCGCAAAATGTTACGACCAGTACCCCACATACGAAGTCATAGAAAACAACAACGGTATAGACGGCAACAGGAAGAACCGCAGAGGGCAGTGGGCTGTATATACCCGCAACAGAGACCTCAACCGCAACGGGAAACTGGACCCGGAAGAGATACGCTGGTTCGTGCCCGCCATTGACCAATATACCTATTGCTTTCTCGGAGGCCGTCCGGTGTTCGACTCTCCATTGTTCGAAAAGCATATTGCCGTGGAATACAAAGGCACTGAAAGTTGGCTGAAAGGAGTGGACATCGTACACTTTATGAGCAGCACCGGCACTGCCGGCAAAGCAAACACTTTCTGGGCGGAAGAGGGCTGTACCAAAGGAAAATACGGAGGCGGAAACGCACAGCAATATTACGGTATACGTATGGCGAGAATGCTCAGTATGCATGGAGCGGAAAGTTCGGGAGCCGCATTTACAGGCGACAAGATGACGGAGAACACCCTTCTTCAAGACGACCTGTTTGTAATATCGCATACCCGGAACGGCGAGCCTGTACCCAGAGAGCAGCGCGTGGATGGCAAGACCTATTATGTGCGACTGGACAAGATGAACATGGATGCCTTCAGAGAGCCTTTGAGCATTGGTGAACTTACGGCTCACACCCATGAGGAGAAGCAGAACTGGCTGTACCGCGAATTCCGCATTGCCAAAAACAAGGTGGGATATAACTCGTACACCAACCCGAGCAATTATGACAGAAACCCTAAAATAGACGGGATTCCGCGTACATGGTATCAGATGAGCGGACAATGGTCGCCCGACAAGTTCAAGCCGAACTCCGATCTTTATTACAGAGGTGCGGAGGAAAGTCTTGCCTACCTGTACAGAGAGGATAACGACGGTTCCGACCTCCATCACTGGCGTATCCCCAACTTGAGGGAAGCAGCCATACTCACTATGGCATTCCCTAACTCATGGTTCTTCGGCAGTGATACTAACCATGGCAGCAGAGCGATAGTGGCGGGAACCACCTGCGGCAATCTTGGTTCCGGTTCTACCGACTATCCGGTATGGATACTCCGCGAAAACACTATCTACCGTATGCCCGGAACCGATTCGGGCGCCGACGGCGGAACCTTGTTTTATGTGCGCGGTGTGCAGGATGTAAAATAATTTCCTGTATCTCAATGAAGGTGTGTCAAAATGCATGCATTCTTCATTGTAATTGTGAAAAAATCGTGTCTTTTTATAAATTTCAGCAGGGTTTTCCACATCAATTTATGCGTGCTGTAATACAGGCCGTTGTCACATTCGTCAATCATCACAATGTTATAATCTTCATTGGCGATGGAGGAGATAATTGTACCTATCATTATCCACAAACATAGAGGAGTCTTGTGTGTGATGAATAATGGCCTGTGGGGAATTCGGGAAAAAGATGCCGTTGACAAGCCACGTTTTTTGAAGTTTGCTCAAAAATGCGCCTACTGCTGGTGATTAAACAAGCATTATGAACATCTTTCAGATTACCGTGCACCGGAATTTACTTCCAATACTTCAGAGTTTCATGTAACGCTTTGGAATTTGAATTTTGAGGATGAAGTTATTGGGGAAATTGCATCTATTGGTAGTCCTTTGATCGGATATAATATGTAGTTCTCATTTGCTCGTTAATAATCTCTCTTCTCCACGAACCCTATCGGCATATCCACATGTGCGCAGCCCAGCATATCCAGCCGGATGGCCACCTTGCTTTTCCCGTTAAGGGTGACTAACTCGCCTTCCAGACCTGCCAGCGGGCCTTTTATCACTTTTACCGCATCTCCCTGTGCCAACGGGGTGCTGCATATCTCCACCACTTCCGGACTGTAGTCCAGCATGAACCGGAAGCGTTCCATCTGTTCTTCGGGAATGATGGCGGGGGTGCTTTCGCCACGCAATACCATATAGCGGCTGACCGCCTGCAGGGTAAGGGGCAAAGGACGTTCCTGGGGGCTGACGTGCACAAATATCATCATCGGAATGACCAGACGCTCTACCTTCTTGCGGCGGTCGCTCCATTGATGGATCTCGTTTTGCACAGGTAGGTAGCACTCTATGCCCATGGCGGTGAGCCGTTGGGCAGTCTTCTTTTCGAGGCAAGACTGTACATAGGCTACCAGCCATTGGCGGGGAGAAGGCGATTTACTGTTTATATTCGTGGTATTCGGCATATTCCTAAGATTTTAAAAATGTGTCCGGCAACAACGCTTTGTTGCCGGTACACATTGCAAACAAACAAAATAAGACCGGATACAAAGGACAGCGATGCACTTTGTATGGGGTTCCGGACTTATGGGGAAATATCATAGGGTCATTGCTTTCCGGCTTCACTTCCGTAACCATATCCATAGCCGTATTTCTTGCCATAGCCGTAGTATCTTCCGTATTTGCCGTAGCCATAATAATAGCCGTACTTTTTCTTCTTCATGTCGAGCCCGTTGATGACTGTGCACAAATTGGGGAGACGCTTGCGTTCCTGCAGTTCGTTGATGAGTTGGTAGTCATTCTTGTGAGTGTAGTCGGCACGGCATACGTAGATGCTGGCGTCCGCTACGCGGGCGATGATTTGGGTGTCGGTCACCATGCCGATGGGGGCGGTGTCCATGACAATGTAGTCATATTCTTTACGAAGCGTACGGATGGCGTCTTCCAGTGCCTGGCGTGCCAGCAACTCTGTAGGGTTGGGCGGAATGACGCCACCGAACAGGAGGCTGAGATTCGGGGTGACGTTGGAAGGCTGTATCAAGGTGTGCAGGTCGGTGCTTTGGGGGGAGGCAAGGTATTGGGTGATGCCCTTTTCCTTGTGCGAAATTTGGAATACCTTGTTCAGTCCCGGTTTGCGGATGTCCAGTCCGATCAGTATGACTTTCTTGCCCAGCAAGGCAAGGCTGACGGCGAGGTTGGAGGCGATGAACGTTTTTCCTTCGCCGCTCATGGTAGAGGTGACAAGGATGACTTTCTTCTCGGGATCTCCCATCATGAAGAGCAGGCTGGTACGTAGGCTGCGGAAAGTTTCCGCCATGATGTCGTTGTCGTTTTCGCGTACGGCAATGGCGTGGGCGTGGCTTTCCGGCTGTTCGGTCAGCGGCACGTCGCCGATGATGGGGACACTGGTCAGCCGTTCTACATCGGAGCGTCCTTCGATACGGAAGCTGAGGAGATTCAATATGTAGATGACGGCTACGGGGATGCCGAAGCCGAGAATCAGAGCGATCATGTAGATTGTCCTGCTTTTGGGAGATACGGGAAATCCGTCGGCAAGGGCGTCGTCAATGATTTTGGCATTGTTGGCGGTGGCGGCGAGGGTGATGTTGTTTTCCTCGCGTTTCTGCAACAGCATCAGGTACAGTCCCGCCTTGATTTCCTGCTGGCGCTGGATGCTGACAAACTGACGTTCCTGTGCGGGGGCGTTGCTGACGCGTCCGGCAAACTTGTCCGCCTGCCGGTCGAGGTCGGCTTTGGTGATGAGCAGGCCTTTGTGTACGCTGGCAATGGCGGTATTCAGGTTGGTGCGCATGTCTTGTATGTTACTGTCCAGCTTCCGGATGACGGGATTGCTTTCCGATGAAGAACGGAGCAGGCGGTTGCGTTCTAGGATCAGCATGTTGTACTGGTTGATTAATCCGGTGAGGGCAGCGTCGTTGAGGCCGACATTGGCGGGCAAGACGGACGTGTTGTCCGCTTTCTTCAGGTAGTCGGTCAGATATTCTATCAGGTTGAGTTGGGTGCCGTTCTCTACGCAGCGCTTTTCATATTCGGATTTTTCGCTGACGGCAAGCTGGGCGTCGCTGCTGAGGTCGGTCAGTCCGGCGCTGCGCTTGAAGCTTTCCAGTTCCTGCTCTGTGGTACCCAATTCTTGGTTGATGACGGCAATGCGCTCGTCTATGAAACGCGCGGTGTTTTGGGCTACTTCGTTCTTGTCGTTGTTGGCGTCGCGGTTGTACATCTCTATCAGTTTGTTGATAAAGTCCTCGCCGCGCTTCCGGTTGGTGTTCTTCAGAGAGACGGCGGCTACGGAGGTGGTCTTGCTGGTAGGCTCTATGGAGAGTGCGCTGACGTAGCCTTTGGCCACTCCGAGGGGTTTTACGATAGTGACATTGATTGTTTCGTTTTCTTTGGAGGCCTGTTCCGGGTTGGGCAGGAAGGTCAAAGTTCCGGCCTCACTGGGAAAGACGGCGGGCAGCCGGTCGAAATGCTTGCTGAAATCCTTGTCGTTGATGTTGGCGTTGACGTCCAATTTGCCGTCGGGAAGCAGGTTGATTGTGAGCAGGATAGGGGCGCTCAGATGTTCGGCGTCTTCGGGCGAGAATTGGACAAGTACAGGAGAGTTACCGTATAACTCGACATGGTGAAAACTGCCTTTGGCTGAATAGTTGATATAGAGTCCCAACTCTTTGACTACTTTCTTTACCAGAGACTTGCTGCGGAGTATTTCAATCTCGTTGTCGATGTTCTTGTTGGTGTTGATGATTCCCATGCCTTCGAAAACGCTGAGGTCGCTGCCGGCACTGCCGCCTTTCTTGTCATCCTTGATGATGATGGAGGCGCTGATGTTATATATCGGAGTGGTATATTGCAGGTAGAGCCAGGCGCAGGCGAGGCATACGATGACGGAAGCGACAAACCAGGGCCAGCGTATGATGTATTTGAAAAGGACGGCCTGGTAATCCGTCTTTTCTTCTTTTTCTTCGAATAAGTCGTCGTAGATGTCTTCTTTCATAATCAGGGTTGTTTCTTATTTGGTGATGGCGATGATAAGGCTTGCCAAAGACACTAAAGAGCCTACTACAGAGAACCAGATGGTGGTGCTGGTGCTGATGTTGGAGGTTTTGGCCTTGGTCTTGTTGGGAGTGACATACACAATGTCGTTCTGTTGCAGGTAGTAGTAGGGAGATTGCAATATATCCGTGTCGTTTAGGTTGAGCGTGATGATTTCCCTTTTGCCGGCATTGTCTTCACGGATAAGCTTGACATTGTCGCGGATGCCGTAGATGGTCATGTCTCCTGCCATGGCAAGGGCTTCGAACAGGTTGACTTTCTCGTTGGAGATGGTGAAGGTGCCGGGGCTCGCCACTTCTCCGATGACTGAAATCTTGTAGTTGACCATCCGGACGGTAACGATGGGTGCCCTGTGGAACTGGGGGGCGAGTTTGTCTTTGACCAGCTGTTCGGCTTCACCTTTGGTCAGTCCTCCCAAGTGTATGGTTCCTAAAACCGGGAAATCGATGTTGCCCTGGTTGTCAACCAGGTATTGTTGTAGTGCAGGTTGTGAAGTCAATGATTTGTTGCCGGTATTGCTGACAGGGGTAGATACGGTCAGGTTGAACGGTTCTGCCAATTCCGGCTCTTCCGGGCAACTGACTACGATAGTCAACAGGTCCTTGGGCATGATACGGGCATCATAGAGGGACGTTGTTTCATGGTGTTCTGTGGAGATGACCGGGTTGTCCTGCAAGTAGGGTACCTTCTTGTAGGACTGGCAGCTTGCAAGCATGGCTGTCGCCAGCAGGATAATGATACTTCTCTTTTTCATTTATGTGTATTTTTACAGTTTTGCATGGGATATGGAATTCGTATGTACAGGGGGCTAATATGCCTCTTTCTCTCCTTGTATGGCGTTCTTTACCGTCTTGTAGATGATATACATGTCGAGCAGGAAGGTCCAGTGCTCCAGATACCAGACGTCGCGCTGTACACGGCCCTCCATTTGCCAGAGCTCTTTGGTCTCGCCCCGGAAGCCGGTAACCTGCGCCCATCCCGTGACTCCCGGTTTTACGAGGTGCCTTACCATGTATTGGTCTATCAGCTTGGAGTATTCCTCGGTATGCTTCAGCATGTGGGGGCGTGGACCTACCACGGACATCTGCCCTAAGAAAACGTTGATGAACTGGGGCAGTTCGTCGATGCTGGTCTTGCGGAGGAAGTTGCCCAACCGTGTCTTACGGGGATCGTGTGCGGTTGCCTGTATTTTGTCGCTGTCTTTGTTGACACGCATGGAACGGAACTTGTAGCACCAGAACTCCCTGCCGTTTTCTCCACTCCGCTTTTGCTTGAAGAAGATGGGGCCGGGGGAGGTAACCTTGATGGCGGTGCCTATTATCAGATAGACAAAGGGAAACAGGGTGCAAAGGAAAAGTCCCGAGAAGATAAGGTCGAATAACCTTTTTATCAGGCGGTTCTCTACCTGTGCCAGCGGTTCTTCGCGGATGCAGAGCACGGGTACATTGCCGAACATCTCGAAGTGCATGCGGCGATGCAGGTAGTTGCGGATATTGGGTACGCTGAAAAAGCGTATCATGTGGTTTTCGCAAAAGTTAATGATGGGGATGATTTCGTGGTCGCGCGCTGACGGGAGGCAGCAATAGACCTGCTCTGTAGGGTGCGTCTGCAGGTACGGAACGACTTCCGCAGGTTTTCCTAAATAAGAAACGTTGTCGGAAAAAAGTTCGGTTGGAAGGTCGGCGAAATAACCTATGACGCGAAATCCGGTGGTAGGGTCTCCTGCCATTTCCCGGTAGAGTTCAGCCATATTGTTGTTGCTGCCGACCAATATGACCGAGCGGGAATTACCGCCATGCTTGCGGTATTCCTTTAGTATATGTCTGAATGTGAGTCGATAGGTTGCGAGGGTGATAAAGAAAATGCAATAAAAACAAACGAAGAAACGGACAGAGACGGCTCCTATATCCGCCAGGGTGATTAAGCTGATGAATACGAGGGCGTGCAGGCTGGTATTGCGCATCGCACGGCGTACGATGCGTTCGGGGCGCACGATGCGTTCGTGAAGGATGACACCACCGGAATAATTGCATAGCAGGTAAACCAAATTCAGCAATACCAAAAGCTGGGGCAATGAATGGATAAATCCATTGCCCAGTGTTTGGTCACTGAATACATAATATAGCGAGATGAAAATAAGATTTAACAGGCACAAGTCACCGGCTATGATGACAGACTTAATGATCTTGTTGAAACGAAGAACTTGTTTCATGCTGAAATGGTATTTTCAGTCAACTCCTTGTCCTTTTCTGAAAAAAGAAACGAGAAGGCGGCTGTGTTCACTTTGTTTGTTTAATCATTCTCTTACTTGCAAGGTAATGGAAAAAAATCATTCCCTTACTTGCAAGGTAAGAGAATGATAACAAACTGTCATAAGTTATCTCAATGCATATTCAAGACGTATTTATACAGATAATAGAGGTGATTGTAATAAAAGAAAAAAATACTTCGTTTCTTAAAAGTACAGCTATGTCAACATGCGTTTTCACTCTTTTAAAATGTAAGTATAAATAACTACATAAATATATTGTACAATATACACATAGCCATTTTCCAATATGGTATATGCTTTGAAAATTAATCGTAATTATTGTGAAGTAGTTATATTTTTTTATACCTTTGCCGCCGGGAAAATAGATTCTCTTACCTTGCAAGTAAGAGAATGATAATTCGTAGTGGAAGTAAGTTTTATTTTGTGTAAATACTTTACAATTATTTTTTTCTTCTTTTTTTGTTTTTATCAGAATGAATCGTTGCAATTACTTTCCTGTTGGCTTTACTCATTGCATTGTTATTAAAGGAGGCGAGATAAACATGGGTAACTTTTTCCGAAGTGTGGCCTAAACTTTCGCTGATGAGGGAAATTGCCACTCCTTCTTCTTTGGCCGTCGTGGCCCAACTGTGCCGGGCGACATATGACGTCAGTGGGGTATTCATGCCGATCATTTTGGACAGGCGGTGTAAATGTTCGTTGTAAAGCCGTAAAGCGCTTTTATACTGCTTGTATCCTTTTTCTCCCGAGAAAGACAGGATGGGCAGCAGGTAGGGGGAGTCTTCGGCTCTCTTTTGGTATTTGCGCAATATTTGCCCGGCATAGGGTTCGATATAGACAGAAAGTTGTTGGCGCGTCTTTTGGCGATAGTAATGGATGGTGTTGTACTTGACATCGGTCTTGCGCAGATGGGCGAGATCGACGAAAGGTATTCCCCGGAGATAAAAGCTCAGCAGGAAAATATCACGGCTGAAACACAATGCAGGCCGGTTGTCCAGATCGAGTTGCGCCAGTTTGCGGATAATGGCGGGAGGGACGGCACGCTTGACGGTAGGTTCGTAACCGGTGAATACAAACTCGAACAGTTCTTCCACCGATACCTTGAAGGGAATGCCTTGCTCGGCTGCCTGGTAGGATATGGAACGGAGCATGCGCATATAGGCGGATATGGTGTTGTGGCGGCGGCCCTCGGTCAACAGGTATTCTTCATACTTCTTGATGAATCCGGGGGTGAGGGCGTCGAAGGTAAGTTCGTCATTTTGGGCGAAACGGATAAAACTGTTGATGGTGCTGGTGTAAATGCCGGCGGTACTGTAGCGTCCGGTCTGTTTAGCCTCTGTTATCAGAGAATATGCGTAAGTATATATAGTCTTCATAATCTGATTTTTAATGAATTAGTATTGCATAACAAGCCTGCCGGTGAAATGTTTTCACCGGAATGACGATCTATTGGGATTATGAAGCTTCGGGCAGACAGGGATGCTACAGTATGCCCGAACGCACCCGGCTCAATGTTTCCGGGGTCATCAGTAAATAGGACGCGATGTGTGACAGAGGTGCCCGCTTGATAACTTCCGGTTGATGCTCCATAAGTTGATTGTAGCGTTCGCGTGCCGTTTCAAACCTCCAGGAATCTGCTTTGATTTGTGAAACGATGAGTGAATATTCCAGTATTTTGCGATAAAACATGTTTATTTCCCATGATATTTCAGTAAGAGTCAGCAGCTTGTTGTAGGGCAACAGATAAACGACGCTGGGTTCCAGCGCCTCGATCATGAGGTGGGTGGGCTCTTGTTTCAGGGTGCTTTCAATACAGATGACGATGCAGCCTTCGTATGAAAAATGTTCGGTTACATCTTTGCCGTTTTTATAATAGAATTGGCGTAACATTCCCTTACCGACAAAGACAATATGATGACTGACTTGTCCCTCGTTGAGGAGCAAGTCTCCTTTTTCCACTTCTTTGCGAATGAGTATTTCTTCTATCAGCTTTCTGCCTTCAAGAGCCATACCCGGATAGCGTGAATTGACGACAGCATTTACGGTTTCTTTCAATAATGCATCCATAATGCCAAATTTGTTCGTTTTGCTTGGCAAAGGTACTAAAAAAAGTGTATTTTTGCCATTTTGTTGAAGGAATAATGAAATGAATCTACCAGATACTTATATACAGGGTTTAGTGGATGGCTTGGCACATAGCCATTTGAGTTTTGCCTTGTACCGCTTGCCGTGGACTGACGAATGTCGTTTTGTCCTGCAGGCGTCGGGTGAGGTGGAACGGCCTGAAAATATCGAAAGCCTGAACGGGAAAAAAGGATTTGTGATGGCTCCTTTCCGGCAGTCCGGCGAGCATCCTTTGGTGCTGGTCCGTCCGGAGGTGACTGCCTGCGGTTGGGATGAAATAGGCAAGGTGCTCTCTTTACCGGAATGTACGGATGCCATACGGGCGCACCGTTATATGCAAAGGCGACCTTTGCCCGGGTTACCGGAAGAAACCGGTAAAAGGAAATATGCGGAAGCTTTTGAGCGTTTTATCACTCCGTTGCGGGAGAAACGCTTTCAGAAACTGGTTCTGTCGCGTGCGGATACGCAGGCTGTCAGCGACGGGTTCTCACCGTTGGATGCATTTGTCCGCGCCTGTAACAGCTATCCGCGTATGATGATTTATTTATGCCATACTCCCGTGTCCGGTACCTGGATGGGGAGCACTCCGGAAATATTGCTGAGCGGCTATGGCAGTGAATGGCACACGGTGGCGTTGGCGGGCACCATGCCGATGAAGGAGGAAGTAATGCCGACGGAATGGGACAGCAAGAACAGGGAGGAACAGGGTTGTGTGGCCGATTATATCCGCCGGATTGTCGGGAGATTCGGAGACGGGATGACAGAGCAAGGTCCATATACAGCCCGTGCCGGTCAATTGGTGCATCTCAAGACGGATTTCTCTTTCCTGCTGAAGGATACCGGCGGACTGGGGAACCTGTTGCAGGAACTGCATCCCACTCCCGCCGTATGCGGATTGCCGAAGGAAGAGGCTTTCCGGTTCATACAGGATAACGAAGGATACGACCGCAGCTATTACTCCGGTTTCATAGGCTGGCTGGATCCCGAAGGGCATACGGACCTTTACGTCAATCTGCGCTGCATGGAGATAGGCTCCGGCAGAGCAACCTTATATGCCGGAGGAGGAATCCTGCCCCGTTCGGAAGTGGGGCCGGAATGGGAAGAGACGGGAGAGAAGATGAAGACGATGAGAAGAATAATTCAAAATTCATAATTCAAAATTAATTATCTCCAATGTATTATTCGAATAAGAAAAATGTACTTCAGCTGGTCGCACTGCTCAAAGCGCATGGTGTGAGGAAAGTGGTGCTTTGTCCGGGTAGCCGCAATGCGGCTATCGTGCATACATTGGCCAATGTGGAGGATTTTATCTGCTATCCGGTGACGGATGAACGGAGTGCCGGATTCTTTGCCATTGGCTTGTCCTTGCAGGGCGGTGGACCTGTGGCGGTTTGCTGTACTTCAGGTTCGGCGCTGCTGAACCTGCATCCCGCCGTGGCGGAGGCGTTCTACCAGCAAGTTCCGCTGATTGTTATTTCCGCCGATCGTCCGGCTGCCTGGATAGGGCAGATGGACGGGCAGACATTGCCACAGCCGGGGGTGTTCGGTTTGTTGGTCAAGTTGTCGGTCAACCTGCCGGAGGTACAGACGGAGGAAGAGGAGTGGTTCTGCAACCGGCTGATAAACGAGGCGATACTGGAGACGACGCATCATGGAAAAGGACCTGTGCATATCAATGTGCCGATATCCGAACCTATCTACCGTTTCACGGCCAAGGCATTGCCCGAGGTGCGCGTCATTACCCGCTATCAGGGTCTGAGTGTTTATGACCGCGACTACAATGGATTGATAGAGCGTCTGAACAAGTATAACAAGCGCATGGTGGTGGTGGGACAGATGAATCTGATTTATCTGTTCGAGAAGAAATATACGAAACCGCTATACAAGCATTTTACATGGTTGACGGAACATCTGGGTAACCGGACGGTTCCGGGCATTCCCATCAAAAATTTCGATGCTGCGGTGTATGCCATGACTCCCGAACGGCAGGACGAGCTGGCGCCCGAAATACTGATTACGTATGGCGGGCATATCGTGTCCAAGCAGTTGAAGAAATATCTGCGTAACCACCCGCCCCGTGAACACTGGCACATTGCCGCCGACGGGAAAATAGCCGATTTGTACGGTTGCCTGACTACGGTCATCGAGATGGATCCCTTTGAATTCCTGGAAAAGATAGCTTTCCTGCTGGACAACAGGCCCATCAGCTATCCGCTGATGTGGGAAAATTACTGCAAGACCATTCCGGAGCCGGAACTTCCTTATTCGGAGATGGCTGTCATCGGGAAACTGATCCGGACGTTGCCGCAACCGTCTGCCTTGCATCTGGCCAATAGCTCGACCGTGCGGTATGCACAGTTGTTTGCGGTTTCACCGGATGTGGAGGTCTGTTGCAACCGCGGGGTGAACGGGATAGAAGGGTCGCTCTCTACAGCCATCGGCTATGCAGCCGCCTCGGATAAACTGAACTTTATCGTCATAGGTGACTTGAGCTTCTTCTATGACATGAATGCGCTCTGGAACCGGAATTATAGTGCTAATATCCGCATCCTGTTACTGAACAACGAGGGTGGGGAGATATTCCATACCTTGCCGGGCATGGATGGGGCAAGCCGTTCACGCGAGTTTATCACTGCCGAACACCGGACTACCGCCAAAGGATGGGCGGAAGAACGAGGCTTCATCTATAGGAAGGTGACGGAGGAAGGGGAACTGGAAGAGGCGATGAAGGATTTTACTGCCTCCGGGGCTGCCCCGAAGCCTATGATACTGGAGGTATTTACGGACAAGGAAAAGGATACTGCCCTGCTGAGGGAGTATTATCATAGCCTCACATAAGTGATACAACAAATTAATTAAATTAAAAATGAAAACAAGAGAATGGACAACCCTCAAGGAGTATCAGGATATACTGTTTGACTTTTATAACGGGATTGCGAAAATCACGATTAACCGTCCGCGTTACCGTAATGCCTTTACGCCGACCACCACATCGGAAATCAGTGATGCGCTGTATTACTGCCGCGAGTGCCAGGACATCAATGTCGTGGTGTTGACGGGCGCCGGTGACAAGGCTTTCTGCAGCGGAGGCGACATGCACGTGAAAGGGCATGGAGGTTACATTGGGACGGACGGTGTGCCCCGTCTGAATGTGCTGGATGTGCAGAAGCAGATCCGTTCGTTGCCGAAGCCCGTCATCGCTATGGTGAACGGATATGCCATAGGCGGCGGCCATGTGCTTCATGTGGTGTGCGACTTGACCATCGCTTCGGAGAATGCCATTTTCGGGCAGACCGGTCCTAAGGTGGGAAGTTTTGATGCCGGATTCGGCTCTTCTTACCTGGCACGTATTGTAGGACAGAAGAAAGCACGTGAAATCTGGTTCCTCTGCCGCCAGTATTCGGCACAGGAAGCATTGGAGATGGGACTGGTCAATACGGTGGTGCCTTTGGAGCGTCTGGAGGACGAGACCGTGGAATGGGCTGAAAAGATGATGGAACACAGTCCGCTGGCCCTTCGTATGATTAAGGCCGGACTAAATGCCGAACTGGACGGCCAGGCGGGGATACAGGAACTTGCCGGAGACGCCACCATGCTTTATTATATGACGGAGGAAGCGCAGGAAGGCGGAAAGGCATTCCTGGAGAAGCGCAAGCCGAGATTCAAGGATTGTCCTAAATTTCCATAAGCCCATGGGGTTTGTCTTTAGATATGATGGCTTATCAGACTAGAATTATAAAGAAGCGGTTGCACTTCAAGCAACCTGCCGGTACGTCACGGGGGATATATACCGTAAGGAATGTGTGGTATGTGCTTCTTGCTGATACCGGAACCCATGCCTATGGGGTGGGAGAGTGTGCACCGTTACCGGCTTTGAGTTGTGATGATGTGCCCGGTTATGACGAAATCCTGGCGAATGCCTGCAAGAGGCTGGAGGAAACGGGGGAGATAGACCGGGAGGCGTTGCTTCCTTACCCTTCCATTCTGTTCGGGCTGGAAACCGCGTTGCAGCATCTTCGGGCACGGAGCCTGCGGTTGTGGGATACTCCGTTCGGCGCAGGAAAGGCGGGAATCCCTATCAATGGCTTGATCTGGATGGGCAGCTTTGACGAGATGTACCGGCGGATCGAGGAAAAGATGCGGAACGGTTTCCGGTGCATCAAACTCAAGATAGGCGCCATTGATTTTGAGAAAGAACTGGAGTTGCTGGCGCATATCCGCCAACATTTCACTCCCGAGGAGATTGTGTTGCGCGTGGACGCCAACGGGGCCTTTTCTCCGGCGGAGGCTCCCGGTAAATTGCAGCGTCTCTCCGGATTTCACCTGCATTCCATAGAACAGCCCATCCGTGCGGGACAGTGGGAGGAGATGGCGGAACTTTGTGCATCGTCTCCCTTGCCTGTTGGCCTGGATGAGGAACTGATAGGTGTCAACAGACGGGAGCAGAAGATAGAGCTTCTGGAGAAGATACGTCCCCGGTATATTATACTGAAACCTTCCCTGCACGGAGGCATCAGCGGCTCGAAAGAGTGGATAGAGTTGGCTGAAGAAAGGGGAATCGGTTTCTGGATTACTTCGGCCTTGGAATCGAATGTTGGCTTGAACGCGATTGCACAGTGGTGTGCGACTTTGCAGCCTTCCTCTCCCCAGGGATTGGGAACGGGGCTGCTGTTTACGGACAATATCGACTTCCCGTTGTCCATTCAAGGGGATTGCCTTTGGTTTGATCCCGAAGGACAGGAGCCGGATATCTTAAACTGGCTGGAACGATGAGGGCTTACTGTACGGATATAGCCCGGCAAACGATTCTGATAGATGGCGTCCGTTATTCCGGACGGGAAATCAGGGAACGGACAGGAGGGATGCCTGCCGCTGCTCCGGACTTTAGGCAGGAGCTTTTTTCGTTTCTTGCCGGATGGTTTGACGGGGAGGACACCTTGCTTGTCCATACTTCCGGATCTACGGGCACGCCCAAGGAGATGCGGGTGGAGAAGGGGCGTATGATGGCAAGCGCCTGCCTTACTTGTTCTTTCCTGGGATTGCGGGAGGGGGACACTGCCTTGCTTTGCATGCCCTTGAAGTATATTGCAGGGAAGATGGTGGTGGTACGCAGCCTAGTGGCGGGGCTCGACCTGTTGCCGGTCACTCCTTCGGGACATCCGCTGAAAGATCTGGCGGAGGCTCCTGTATTTGCCGCCATGATACCGATGCAGGTCTATAACTCCCTGCAAGTGCCCGGAGAAAAGGCGGTATTGCGGCAAATAAAGTCTCTTATCATTGGCGGGGGAGCCATTGACGACCGGCTGGCGGAGGAGTTGCAGGAACTGCCCAACGTTGTCTGGTCCACTTACGGCATGACGGAGACTTTGTCCCACATTGCCTTGCGGAGGCTGAACGGGTCCGGAGCTTCCGGCTGGTACACCCCGTTTGAAGGGGTGGATATCCGTTTAAGCGAGGATGGGACTCTTGTCATACATGCTCCCCGTGTATGTGAAAAGGAACTGGTGACGAACGATATTGCCGAGATGAATGGCTGCGGGCAGTTCCGCATCTTGGGACGGAAAGACAATACGGTGAACAGCGGCGGAGTGAAGATACAGATAGAACAGGTGGAGGATGCCTTGAAGGGACATATAGCCCAACCGTTCTTGGTCACTTCGGTCCCCGATGAGAAATTCGGGGAGATTATCGTATTGCTGATAGAGGGGCGGATACCGGAAAACCTTGATGAGATATATGAACGTGCCTTGCCGGCGTACTGGCGTCCCAAGCGTATTGTCCGGGTTTCCCGGATACCGTTGACCGGAACCGGGAAGCCGGACAGAGCCACCGCAAAAAATATTGCAAAAAAAAATCTCTTTTTATGATTTGAGTGTTAACGTGTTACCTCTGTCTTACGAAAAACTCTGAAAAAAATATCATGGAAAGATTTGCACAGTCCAAAAGTTTGCCATACATTTGCACCGCATTTGAGAGGAAATGCTGGTTATCAAAAAGGAAGTTTGGGTGAGTGGCTGAAACCACCAGTTTGCTAAACTGACGTACGGGT
>OKTX01000345.1_pt1 | contig 33524 bp, 26 predicted proteins | sample 1606261 | NCBI WGS metagenome assembly OKTX01 (sample SAMEA3879543, study PRJEB24766) | human gut metagenome | biome: human-associated habitat; feature: feces | place: USA | collected 1985/1987 | reverse complement strand
TCAAACGGCGTTCGTTTTTGCCGCCCGTTTATATCCTTTCGGAATTATCTTTTGCCCTCTTCGGGAATGAGTCCCTTGCGGGTAAGGTCAATCTTGCCGTCGGGTTTGATTTCGATTACGCGAACAAGAATCTCATCGCCGATGCTGACAACATCCTCAACGCGCTCAACGCGCTTGTTGGAGAGCTTCGAAATATGAACAAGACCCTTCTTTCCGGGTTTCAGCTCAACCTGTGCGCCGATGGGAAGAATATTCACAACCTTGCCGAGAATCACATCACCGACCTGAATATCGCGAACGATATTGTCGATAATGTTCTTTGCTTTTTCAGCCGCTGCCGCATCGGTGCTTGCGATGAACACTCTGCCGTCATCCTCGATATCGATCTTGACACCGGTTTCGGCAATGATGCCGTTGATGGTTTTGCCGCCGCTGCCGATAACTTCGCGAATCTTATCGGGGTTGATGCTGAACTGCAGGATACGCGGTGCAAACGGGGAAAGCTCGGGGCGCGGAGTGTGAATGGTTTCCATCATTCTGTCAAGAATGAACAGCCTGCCCTGACGCGCCTGTTCAAGCGCACGGGTGAGGATCTGCTTATCGATACCCTTGATTTTGATGTCCATTTGGATTGCGGTGATGCCGCTCTGGGTGCCCGCAACCTTAAAGTCCATATCGCCCATGAAGTCCTCAAGGCCCTGAATATCGGTGAGTATTGCAATGTTGCCGGTGCTGTCGTCCTTGATAAGACCCATTGCACAGCCTGCAACGGGAGCCTTGATGGGAACGCCTGCATCCATAAGCGCGAGCGTGCTGCCGCAGATGGAAGCCTGGGAAGTTGAACCGTTGCTGGATACAACCTCGGAAACAAGGCGGATCGCATACGGAAATTCGTTTTCATCGGGAATGACGGGCAGGAGAGCGCGCTCCGCAAGTGCGCCGTGGCCGATTTCGCGCCTGCCGGGGCTGCCGAGACGCTTTACCTCGCCGGTGCTGTAGGGGGGCATGTTGTAATGATGAATATAGCGTTTAAATTCCTCTTCACCGATGCCGTCGATCGTCTGTCCGTCGCCGAGAGTGCCGAGAGTCGCAATCGTCATGACCTGAGTCTGGCCGCGGGTGAACACCGCCGAACCGTGAGTGCGGGGAAGGATGCCGACTTCGCTCCAAATGGGGCGGATCTGCGTGTGGGTTCTGCCGTCGGGACGGATACCCTTGTTGATTATCTTGTCACGCAGGATCTCCTTCATGAGATTGTAAAGAACGGCGTCAATATCCGCTGCGCTGTCGGGATATTCCTCGGCAAAATGCGCAATGGTCTCAGCCTTGACCTGTTCGGTGCGAACCTCGCGTTCCTTACGGTCAAATGTGTCAAGCTGCCATTCGACCTTTGCACGCGCAAATTCAACGACCTTTGCCTTCAGCTCCTCATCGGGAGTGTGAATAACGGGAACGATTTTTTCCTTGCCGACTTCCGCCTGAATCGTTTTGATCCATTCAACGATCTGCTTGATGTATTCATGGCCGAAAAGGATCGCATCGAGCATTTCCTGTTCGGAGATCTCGTTTGCGCCCGCTTCAACCATCATAACTGCGTCCGCCGTGCCCGCAACGGTAAGGTGCAGGCGGCTGCGGCTGCGCTGCTCAAAATCGGGATTGATGACATACTGCCCGTCAACATAGCCGACGCTGACCGCGCCTATGGGGCCGGCAAAGGGAGCTTCGCTGATGGACAGCGCAATTGAAGCACCGTTCATTGCAAGCACATCGGGAGTAACATCGCGCTCGACGCTCATTGCGGTTGCAACAACCTGAACGTCGTTATAGAAACCCTTCGGGAAAAGGGGACGAATGGGTCGGTCGATAAGGCGGCTTGTCAAAATCGCCTTTTCGGACGGACGGCCTTCACGTTTTATAAAACCGCCGGGAATTTTGCCTGCGGCATACATTTTTTCTTCATAGTCGCAGCTGAGGGGAAGAAAATCCGCACCCTCGCGTGCCTGCTTTGCAACGGTTGCGCAAACCAGCAGTGCGGTATAACCGCAGCTGATAAGTATCGCACCGCCCGCCTGCTCGGCGTACTTGCCCGTTTCAACGGTGATCGTGCGCCCTGCAAGCTCAAATGTAAATTTCTTTTGCATTATTATTTATATCCTTTCAATTATAGCTCTCGATTTATAGCTCTCCGTTGCAGCGTGTCCGCTGTTCCGCCGCGTTTTCGGAATGATTTTCGCAATAAACAGTTTTAACGCTTATATACGCGGCGCATACGTTTTTTTGCAAACAAAATTTTTAACCGTCACACGCAATGCACGAAAATTCCGCCCCGAAGCACTTATCCATGCCGTTATGACCCCTAAAAATTTTGCTTGCTCCGCAATCCGCCGCCGCAAATTTGCAAAGAAAGGCGGGTAACTCCGCCCCGCCCTTCCGTTTTTGTTGTATAAAATTATTTCCTGATGCCCAGGGATGCAATGATCGTCCTGTAACGCTCGATGTCAACTTCCTTAAGGTAGTTGAGCAGACCGCGACGCTTACCGACCATCTTCAGCAGACCGCGACGGGAATGGTTATCCTTCTGGTGAGTCTTGAGGTGCTCGGTGAGGTGGTTGATGCGCTGTGTGAGCAGAGCAATCTGAACCTCGGGAGAACCGGTGTCGCCTTCGTGAAGGGCATACTTTGCAATGATTTCGTTTTTGAGTTCCTTTTCCATTTGAAACCTCCGTAATTCAGAATGTGCCGAATGATCGGCAGTTATTAATCCCTGTCTGCTGCGTGACGCGTCGGAGCTTCGCGAAACGAAGCGGACAGATTGCCGCGGAGAACGCAAAATTCATTTTGAACATGCAATTCTCCGAACATAGCAATTTATTTTAACATACCTGCGGACTGTTGTAAAGGGCGGAAAAGTGAATTTGAACAGTTGTGAAGCAATATATTTGAACTCGCTGCATAATCGAAAGTAATCCCGCGTGAACATCCCCGATTGAACCAGCATCGGGAACAAACTGTTTGTCGAGTAAAATATATTCTTAGTGGGAGTTTTTTGACTTTTATTGGGAGGCTACATGTAAAGCATTTAAATTGTTCTTTGTATTAAATGCCGCAAAGCATGCAAATGCATGACTAAATATATTATAATAAATACTTGCTTTCGAATTATCTTCATGCTATAATTACGATATAAAACACTCCTTGACATGTTTTGTCTAATCAGAAAACAGAGTGTCTGTCTCCGCCGAAGCAGCGCAATGCCGGTGCAATGCATTGCTTATAATAAATTTAGGAGGTTACTCAAAATGGTAACAAGACTATCCCGTTCGATTGCCGCAATAGGTCTTGCGGTGATCATGATCTGTATGTTTGCTTTCCCAACCGTTGCATCGGTTGCGGCGGCACAGCCGAAGAGAATCATAAATGTTCAAGTCATTTATGATGAAAGCTTTCGTGCTTTTGCACTGAACGAGCTGGGTGAAAATCCGCTTCAAAGATTAAGAGCCGCTTTGAAGTATGCCGCATACCCTTACGAGCGCATCTGGAACGTTGATCTGCGATTCAATTTTCAAACCTATGAATCAATGCTCGGCAGTCCTTACTCGGTTCAGCCTGCTTGGCCCGATTCGTGCTCCGCACTTTGGTCTTGGCAGACCGATCCCCAAACAGGGGAACGTTATCGCAGCTGGAACCATTATTCCGACGGCTGCACCTGCCTCCCGGATGACGAATGTTTCACCGATCTGAACACACCGGGACATCACAACAGCGCTCTTCGTCTGCTTCGTAAAATGGCGTTCGCTATTGACAGTGTTCCGGATTCATTTTATACCTTTGACGCCACCGCATGTTTCGTAGGCCACACTATCTGCCTCTACCAAAATGAATATGAACGTCACAAAAAACCCGCAGGAATATCCCGACCCTCCGATGATGTTTTGGTTGTGTCAGCGATTCACAGTTTCAAAAACGAAGATACATCAGGCCAGCTTGCATTCTATACTCCTACGGAAAACCTTATGTCGAATGCTCGAATCTTCCAGCATGAATTTTCGCATTTGTTCAGCCTTCCCGATGCTTTATGCCCGACAGATGAACCCTGCATAATGAGCGGCGGCTTTGACAACGTTGTTCTTCCGTACGACATTTGGTGCAGCCGCTGCAAATCGATATTCAACATCAGCAAATATGATTCAGAAAGGATTTCCGAACAATGAAACGTATTTTTTCAGTTATCGCAGCAATTGCGATTGCAGGACTTGCCGCACTTTGTGTCTACTGCGTTGCATCGGGTGTTGCCTCAGACGCAAACAAGGCCGCTTCAATTTATGCGCCCGACTCAAACGCAGTCGAAATGATGGAAGAACAGGAGTCTGTAAAGTTTTCCTCCCTTCAGGCATATATTGATTATATGACCGGCGGAAACGGTGCTGCATCCGCAAACAGCATACAGCAGAGTTCCGGTTACTATTATGTTCCCGCAAACCTGCCGGAGGATATAACCGTCACAAGTGTTGAAATTGTTGAAGACGGAACTGTGTTCACCTACAATGTTGCAAGAGAAGTTCTTATTGACGTTGCATTGACCGATTCGGATATGCGCGAACTGTTTTCAACAATGAAAACGAAGGTTTATTTTACTGCGCCGGGTGAACCGCAATCATTCATAACGGATACCGCTGCATATGCGGAAAATTTGGCAAAATCACTGAATGCACAGCGAGTGTCTTCCTCTGCGCCGATTTCGTCACTATACTACGGAGCGGCAAATGTAAGATGGCAGGCAGACGACGGCAGTTATTCAACAATTGCGGTCGGGCGGCAGATGGTTTGGATCGAGGATACGGACACGACCAAAATACATTACGGGTTTTATCCTCTTTCCGTCTCTCAGGACGAAGCTCTTGCAATAAGCAGCTTAACCCGCTGCCCCATTGGTTCAAACATAAACGTTACAGAATAAGAAAGGAGTAAACCGTTATGTTTCTGAAATCCAAACGCTTTCTTTCCCTCTTTCTCTGCGCCGTGCTGACTCTGGCTGCGTTTTCTCCTGTTTTCGGCGAAATATCTTCCGAAAGTACGGGAACAAAGTTCTTCAGCGATATTGATACCGAAAAGGTGATCGCTTTTTTACAGCAGCCGGCGGGCGATACCGGCTATTGCAACGGTGAAATGCTGTGTCTTGCTTACGGTTACGGACCCGTAACGTATAACGGAGAATTTAATGATTCCTTTTTTCAGGTCGAATATGCGGATCCGCAAGATCCGAATGCAACCGACAGGTTACTGTACACGAATTTCGCTATACGCAGGGTACCTTTCGACAGGGCGTCCGGAGAAAAGAGTTATTTTGAAGATGTTATAGTTGATTTCTACGGTACGTTTGATCTTTCCGGTTCAACGCTGGTAAGTCTCGGAACTCCTTTTTCCACTACTCATATTACCGAAATCGAACTCAGCAGCTGCGAAAGACTTCGGATTTTAAGTTTTTCGAACCAGCCTTACTGTACGCAGGCACGCGCACTGAATTGCCCGAACCTGCGCGGAGTCAACCTTTCCGGCGTGTATACAGACATTGAAGTTCAACCCCGGCTGTTTTCCCGCCCCGTCAGGCTTAACACCCTCGGCAGCGGCACGGTAAGCTTCGTTTACGGCGAAAGCGGAACCGAAATCGGCGATGAAAACGAAACAGGCAGCGTCGGCGCACAGGGCGAAAACTTCCTCGGCTGGTATTCGGAGGGCAGCATTCACAGTGCGGAAGCCGATTTCGAAATTACCGACGGTATTTCGGCAACAGCCTGCTTTGCGGGTGATATCAACGCGGACGGAAGCATCACAATGCAGGATGCAATTGCCGCTCTGCGTGCGGCGGTCGGTGTTACGGATATGAACAGCATCGACTTTGCAATGGCGGATGTCGATTGCAGCGGAAACATCGGCATTCCCGATGCGCTTGCAATTGCAAGGCTCTGCATGGGCGTGCTTTGATAAAAGCTTTGACAAAAATCTGAATAAACGCTGATTCGGCAGGCAGACGAACGGGCGGAATCGGCAGCTTCCCGAGTTATTATTAAAAAACCTCCTGCTTTTTGTCGGGAGGTTTTTTGTGCGGCAAAACAGGCGGCAGAATAAATTGAACCTATGCCCGCAAAGAAGAGCTGCGCGTCCTGCGGATTTTGCGGTAGACAAGCGGAATTTAAAGTGGTAAAATAGACGCATGACTATGGACAGGTTAAATATACTCGAAGTACGGTGCTCATTTGCGCCAAACGGGCAGGAGTGAACGAATGTCAGGAAGCAGATCCAAATTACCGATTGCGGCACTTGCCGCACTTCTTCTCGCAACGGCGGGCTTTTTTACATACCTTTTGCGTGAAGCGGCGGCGAAGGACGACGCCGCGCCCGTTATCGTTTGCTCTTCCTCCGAAATTCACGTCAGCGTTGATGCTTCCGAAGAGGAGCTGCTTTTCGGCGTTACGGCAATGGACGCGGAGGACGGCGACATTACTTCATCGGTCGTTATCGAGAGCATTTCATCGTTTGTTGAGCCGGGCAAGAGCATCATAACATATGCCGCGTTTGATTCGCATAACCATGTTGCAACGGCCTCACGCACTCTTTATTACACCGATTATCATTCGCCGCGGTTTCGCATCACCGATTCGCTGCAATTTTTATCCGGAACGGTTATCAATCCTCTGCTGTATATCACGGCCGAGGACTGCATTGACGGCGATATTTCCAACAAAATTTCAATGACTCTGCTCGAATCAGGCGACTATATATCAGCAATCGGCGTTCATCCGGTTGAGTTCCGCGTTACCAACAGCCTCGGCGACGTTTCGTCGCTGCAAACCGAAATCGTCGTTTATGAGCGTTCATCCTATAACGCACCCTCAATAGTTCTTTCCGACTACCTTGTTTACACCGAGCCCGGCGAAAGAATCAATCCCATCGACTATGTTCGTGAGATCGCATTTTTGCGTGAAAGCTACACGGTTGAGCAATACGGTGCGGAAAACCTTGTTATTGACGATTCGGAGCTTAACATTGCAAAGCCCGGAATATACAAGGTGACGATTTACTGCGAGCGCGGGGATGCGACCGGTTCGGCGACGCTGCTTGTTGCCGTGACCGATTCGGTTTCAGCCTCATAAAAAGGGAGAGCAACAAACTATGTCAATATTTTCAAAAAACGATCTTCCCGCGGCTGAGGAGCGGCAGATTCGCCCGGATGCAGGCATTGTTGCCGCCGAGCTTATCCGCTGCCGTTGGCTGCTGCTCATCGGGCTGCTCATATCCGCCATGCTGTCCTATGTTTTTGTTACGGAGACTTACAAAGAAGAGTATTCATCCACCGCAACCTTTTTCGTAACGAGCAAGGGGTCGGTGACTTCAACCGTTTTTACAAATATCGAAACCGCAAAAAGCCTTACCGAAGCATTCCAGTATCTGCTTGAAAGCGATGCAATGCGCCGAACGGTGCTTGATGCAATTGGCGAAACGGAGTTTTCCGGCACGATAACAACATCCCAGCTTCCGGAAACCAACATCATGTCGCTCACAGTGACATCGGACTCGCCCGGGCTGACATTCAAAATAATCCGCGCCGTTATAAACAACCATCATCTTATAACGGACAATGTCATGTCCAACGCCGCGATGGACGTGCTTATGCAGCCCACCGTTCCGAAAGCTCCGACTCGCGCGCTCAACCGACGCAGCGGCGTTATTAAGTACACCGCAATTTTGTTTGCCGTCATTGTTTCGGCAACCGTTGTTTATATCATCTTTTCCGACAAAGTCCGCAGTGAAAGAGATCTTTCCGCACTTTTGCCGAGCTGTGAACGGCTTTCGACTTTCGGCTGCGAAAAACACAGGCGCACCCTTCGCAGCCGCCTCCGCCGCGGCCGCAGCGCAAAAAAAGCCGCTTCCGAAAGCCTGCTTGTCAGCAATCCCACAACGAGCTTCGGCTATGCGGAAACCTTCCGCCTGCTCCGCACGCGTGTTGAATACCTTTTGAACAAAAACGGGCAGAAAACCCTGCTTATTGCAAGTGTTGCCGAAGGCGAGGGCAAAACAATTACCGCAGCAAATCTTGCCGTCATGCTTTCATATGCGGGCAACAAAGTTTTGCTGATTGACGGAAATTGCGACACCAACGGCAACCCCGGGCTTTCAAAACTTTTCGACATCACACCGAAAGATGAGGACTGCCTCTGCGCCCGCCTTGAAACGGGCAATGTTTCGGGTCTGCCTTCTCCGGAGGGCGCAAAGCACCTTCGGCTGCTTCCGAACAACGATTTTTCGGGCGATGCGGCCGATATTATCGTTTCCGAAAAAATGAACAAGCTCATTCGAGCCGCCCGCGAACAATATGATTTCATAATCATCGACACTCCCGCACTGTGCCGCTCCGGGCTTGCGGAATACTATGCGGAGCTTTCGGACTGCGCCGTCATGGTTGTTCGGCAGGGCGTCGCTTCCGGCAGAAGCATACGCGATGCGGTCGATACGCTTTCCGGCAGCACGCAGATACTCGGCTGCATTTTAAACGATGTCCGCAAGGTCGGATTCCTGAGCGGGCTTTTGTCCGGCGGCTACGGCAGGCAGTACGGTTACGGAAAATATTACAGCAAATATGGGTACGGCGACTACGGCAAATACGGCTACGGCGGCTACGGCAGCCGCGGTTCATCCGAAAATAACGGGGGAGGGAAACGTCAATGAGCGAATACGACTGCCGCGCAGGTTTCGGCACACATGCACACGGAAGAGAAAGCTCTGCCGATGCGGCGGATTCATCATTTGATCTTTCGGCGTTTGCAAAGGATTCCCTGCGGATGCTTCTTCGGCTTTTCTGGCTTCCGCTTTTGCTTGCCGTTGTGTTCAGCGCACTCTTCTGTTACAACGCAAAACGTTCGTATCGGCCGATGTACAAAGCCTCCGCAACGTTTACTGTCAACGTTGTGGGCATGTCCGGTGCAAGTGCTTCTTATTATTCAAAATCAACTGCGGAGCAGTTTGCGCGAACCTTTCCGTACATACTCACAAGCGGCGTGCTTCGCAACCTTATATGCGAGGATCTGAAGCTTAAAACGCTTCCCGCCTCCATCAATGCCTATGTTGAAGGAACGACCACGCTCTTCACCCTTGAAACAACCGCTGCCGATCCCGAGCTTGCGTACAAAGTTCTTGTATCTGCAATCGACAAATATCCGCAGGTTGCAAACTATGTTGTCGGCAACACGGAGCTCACGCTCATCAGCCCTCCCGCAGTTCCCTCTGCACCCTATAACAGCCTCAGTTACGCAAGCTGTATCAAAAAGGGTGCCGCACTCGGGATTCTTCTCGGCATTGCAGTGGCCGTTATTGCTGCCGCAACGCGAAAAACCGTTCGCAGCACAGCCGAACTCAAATCGATTCTCAACCTTCGCTGCATCGGCACGCTGCCCTATGAGCGCGTGAATCGCCGCCTGCGCAACAAGGACTCCGTCTCGCTTCGCGATGACGATGTTACAAAAAACTTCGGCGATTCAATAAAGCTTATCCGCAGCAGGATTCAAAAATCCGCCGAGGAACACGGCGACAAAGTCATTTTGTTCGCAAGCTCCGTTCCCGGCGAGGGTAAAACCACCGTTGCGCTGAACACCGCCGTTGCACTTGCACAGGAAGGCAAATGCACCGTGCTTATCGATTGCGACGTGCGCAAGCCTGCAACTATCGGCGATTTCCGCGGACTTAAACCGGCCGGATTGGTTGAATACCTTAACGGCACGGCGGAGCTTGCGGACATTATCAGCCAGCCTGTGGATAATCTTTTTGTAATCAACGGCAATACCACTGCGGACAATGCCGCCGAGCTTTTCCGCACCGATAAAATGGCAGAGCTCATCAACGCTCTGCGCGAGGTTGCGGAGCTTATCATTTTGGATTCCCCGCCCTGCGCCATCCTTGCGGATGCACAGGTGCTTGCGGGATATTCCGATTGTGCGGTGTATGTTGTTTGCCGTGAATACACGCGCAAAAGCAGCCTTGTCAACGGCATCGGCAACCTTTCGCACACGGGCATCAGGTTCATCGGCTATGTTCTGAACAAAGCTCAAAGCTCCGCTTCCGGTTTGAATTACGGAAGATATTCCCGCTACGGAAGGTATTCCGACAGGTATGGAAGGTACGGAAGATACGGAAAATACGGAAAATACGGAAGGTACGGAAAAAGCAAATAAAGCGGAAAGACCGGCAGCTGAAAGTAGCCGCATGTTCCGTTGATTGCTCCGCACGTTTTTAACCCGCAAAATACAAAGGAGGATCGAAATGCAGGATTATAAAACAGAATATCAGCGTTGGCTTAACAGCAGCGCGATCGATGAAAAAACCCGCGCCGAGCTTCTTTCCGTTAAGGATAACGAAAAAGAGCAGGAAGACAGATTTTATACCGAGCTTGAATTCGGAACGGCCGGTCTGCGCGGCATTCTCGGTGCAGGCACAAACAGAATGAACGTATATGTCGTTCGCAGAGCGACTGCGGGGCTTGCCGCCGTCATTTCCAAAATATCCCCGGCACTGGCGGCGCGCGGAGTTGCCATTGCGTATGATTCGCGCCGCTGCTCAAAGGAATTTGCTTATGAAGCTGCGCGAACGCTTGCCGTCTGCGGCATTCGCAGTTTTGTTTTTTCATCCATTCACAGCGTTCCCCAGCTTTCGTTTGCCGTGCGGGAATTATGGTGCGCAGCGGGCATCGTAATCACCGCAAGCCACAATCCGCCGCAGTACAACGGTTATAAAGTCTACTGGTCGCACGGCGGACAGGTCGGCCCCGAGCTTGCGGAAAAGATTTTTGAAAGCATCCGCCGCGCAGATTATTTCGACATCGACACGAGCTCACTCGCTTCGGTGAACGAAAGCCAGATGATCTGCACCGTCAGCGATCTTGTTGATGAAGCATACTATAAAAAAGCTCTTTCTCTCCGCCTCAATCCCGAATTGATGCAGGAGCGCGGCGCAAACTTTCGCGTGGTTTACACTCCGCTGCACGGCGCGGGGCTTGTTCCCGTGACGGAGATCTTAAAGCGGGCAGGGCTTAAAAAACTGCGCGTTGTTGAAGAACAGGCGCAGCCCGACGGCGATTTTCCGACCGTTGCGGCACCGAATCCCGAAGATCCGAACGCATTTACACTCGCCTTGCAGCTTGCGAAAAAAACCGATGCACAACTTCTTCTTGCAACGGACCCGGATTCCGACAGGCTTGGCGTCATTTGCCGCTCAAAGGGCGGAAAATATCGTCTCCTTACCGGGAACCAGATCGGCTGCCTTCTGATTTACTATATTTTGACCATGCGGCGCGAACGCGGAGAGCTGCCCGATGATGGTTTCGTTGTTAAATCCCTCGTCAGCACCGGGCTTGCGGACGCGATATGCGCTTCTTTCGGGGTTGAAATGCGCACCGTTCCGACGGGATTCCGCTTTATTGCAGAGCAAATCGATCTTGCCGCAAAGCAGCGCAAGGGCACTTTCATGTTCGGTTTTGAGGAGAGTTACGGCTTCCTTGCCGGCGATTTCGTTCACGATAAGGATGCAATCTCAACCGCTCTTCTCGTTTGCGAAGCAGCAATTTACTGCGAGAGCAAAGGGTCAACTCTTTGGAACATGCTGCAGGAGATTTACCAAAAATTCGGCTGCTATTTTGAAAAAACAAAATCCTACACCCTTGCGGGCCGTGAGGGCATGGAACGCATTTGCCGCGCAATGAGCGACCTCCGCAGCAAAACGCCGCAGCAGTTCGGTGCGCACAAGGTTAAAGTTTTTGAGGATTATTCCAACGGAACAACAAAGGATTTCGAGTTTAATCTTTCTTTTGCTGCTCAGCTGCCGCAATGCAATGTTCTTCGTTTTACTTTCAGCGAAGGCGGAAACTCCTCCGTTATTGTCCGCCCGAGCGGAACAGAACCCAAGCTGAAGCTTTACATCAGTGCTTCCGCAAAAAAACCTGAGGAGGCCGAGCAGAAAGCCAATGAGCTGCTTTCGGCGGCAAATGCCTTTATTGAGGAAAGCATCAAAAGCTGACACTGACACTGCGCCGGCGCACCGTGCCGCGCCGCAGAAAGCTGCCGGACATAAAAGCATATAATTCAGCATACGAAAACCACCCGCCGTTCGGCAGGTGGTTTTCGTGCACTTTGTATTTCCCGCTCGTGCGGAGTGAGTTCCGAGCACTCCGCAAAAGAAAAATGCATTAAGAATGTGTGAGTTGCTCCGTTTCACCCGCTTTTGCGGAAAGGAGCCTGAACCGTGTCGCTTTATGCGCCGATTCCGAGTGCAGCGCGAAGGATGAGCAGTGCATCCGCCTGATCAACGGTACCGCTGCCGTCGAAATCCGCCGCTGCAAGCTGTTCCTCCGTAAGAGTTTCCACGCCGAGCATATAGCGGAGAACGAGGAGTGCATCCCCTGTTTCAATCGCGCCGCTGCCGTTTACATCACCGGGAACCGGTTCGGGGGTTTCGCCGCCCGCACCGATGACCGTGACGGTGTCAAGCAGGAGGGACATAACATCCGTGCAATCGCAGTGATGCCACGCAAGGTAAATTGTCTGTCCTTTATATGCGGAGAGATCGATAACGCGTGCCTCATATGAAGTGTTGGAGAGTGTTTCGCTCAAAAGCACCTCGGTGAAACTCGCATTCAAATTATCGGTCGTGCTGAGTCTGAGTTCGTAATGTTCACCGGCAAATCCGTCGCAGGAGACGAAATATTGAAGAGTATAGACCGCACTGTCTCCGGAAAGCTCAATGGCGGGGGAGATGAGCCAGTTGTCGGGGCTTGCGGAATAGTCTTCATCGAAGGAGTCGGATGCCGCAAAACCGCCCGAACCGCCATGTGCCTTTGCACCGTTTGAGAAATACCAATAGGTATCGCTTGCAGCACCCGTTCGGCGAACCCATCTGTCGTTGGGGCTGTTGTCAAATGTTTCTTCGAACAGAACCGTGCGGTTCACAACGTTGACAATAATCGTGTCGGTAAATCCGCCCTCTTCGGTGGTTACGGTGATAATTGCCGAACCGACTGCAATGCCGGATGCAATGCCGTTCTCGCTGACGGTCACAACGGACTCATCGGAGGAAGTGAACGTTACGTTTTGGTTTGTTGCATTTGCGGGAATAAGGCTGTAAACAAGCCGCTCCGTTCCGCCAATGGGGAGTTCCGTGCTGTCCGCCGCAAACTCAACGCCGGTCGGCGCAATGTACGGATGTTCCGCAACGCGGAGACCGTATTCGCCGGCACCGTAATAATGATAAGCGGAAACAAGCACGCGATATGTGCCGCTCATCGGTGCAGTAACATCAAGTTTCTGTCCGAATCCGAGCCCTGCGGATTCATCGTCGCAAACAAGATAGCTGCCGTCGGGTGCGATAACGTTGAGATATGTGTCGAAGCGCAGCCCGTTGGGCGAATAAGTCAGGAAATCGTATGTTTTGCCTTCAACAAGCTCAAATTCATATCCGACAGCGTTGGTGGTTGACAGGTAGCTTGTTGTTGCCGTTGACCGTGGGAAGCGCAGATGGGGGACAACGTTCCACGCAATAACGCCTGTGTAGTCGGTGTCCACTTCAGCGGGAGTGAACGGAAAATCCGCAAGCCCGGGCATATCATCGGGCGCAATAACGTTGATTGTGATTGAAGCCGAAAGGCCGTTCGCTGTCGTTGCAGTGACAACGACGGTGCCGCTTACATTGCTCATTGCGGAGATTTTGCCCTCGGAGGTAACGGTCACAAGACTTGTGTCGGAAGATTCCCAAGTTACCGTTTTATCGTATGCATTTTCCGGAAGTACCGTTGCAAAAACATTGGTAACGTAGCTGCCCGCCGCGAGATCGCCCTCGGTGAAATTCAATTCAACGGATTCCGGCGATACGGGCGCAGGGACGGTTATATGAGTTGTTGCGGTGAATCCGCCGTCGGCAGTTGTTGCCGTGATATTGCATTCACCCTGCGCAACAGCGGTAACAACGCCTGCCGCGTTGACGGTTGCAACCTCTTCGTTGTCCGTTGCCCATGCAACAGTTTGAATCGTTGCGTTTTCGGGAGAGATAACGGGAACAAGCGTGAGCGGCGTGCCGATATAGACGGTTTCATTTGAGGGAAGTTCGATTCCCGTCACGGAAACAGGCTCTTCAAAGCGGATATTGTCCAACCAGACGGTATCCTCGTTCCTGTCAACGGAAGAATCCTTGGTATAACCGAAAACGAAAGTGAAGTCGCCTGCCTCTGTCACGACATAGGACTTTTCCGTCCAATCGTTTATGCCATGCATTGTGTGCGCTGCAATCACGGCACCGTTCACGGTGAGCGTGAATTTGTCGTAGGTAGGTTCCGTGCTGGTTTTGATGTCGTATTTCAAAACCGTGCCCGCCGCAACACTTGCAGTCAGCGTTACAGAGGAGGTTGCCCTGCCGACGGTTTGGTTTGTTGTCTTTGCGCAGACACGCTCATCAACTGTGACAGCCTGCATGGGATATTCTGTTCCGCCGTCGGAAAAGCTGAGTGTTCCGCCCGGAACATTCAATGCGTCGTCAAGCTCGGTTCGAACGGGGCCGGCTTCTGCAAAGCCGCAAAAAGGAATGATTGCCATCAGCAAGGCCACAAGCAATGCGATGGGTTTGCGAAATGCTTTCATGTTGGACTCTCCTTCGGATGTAGATAATTAATGCACAAATATGTTGTACGCATATATTGTAGCATCATTGTTTCCGAATTGCAACATTATTTTAAAGATTTGTCACAGTTTTTTCACATAAGTTTCTTATACGCCCCTGATTCCGGATTATATATGATTATTCAGAAAACCGTGCAGTGAAACGGGCTTCACGCAGAAAGGTTTAAGTTTAAAACCGGCTGCGGCGGCAGAATTCAAAACAAAACGTGAGCCGAGAGGGTATTTCTTCCCACCGGCTCACGTTGACTGCGCATTGCGCATTGAAAACTGTTTCGTACTAAGATTTGTTTTGAATCATGCGCCAAAATTTCCATCCTGAAGCACATCGGGGATCCCATCCCCGTTTGCATCACCCGCCGCGCCCATCATTTCATTATAGCGGACGCGATAGGCGATTTTCGCTTTTTCGACCTGTTGATGAAGCATTTCTTTAACTTCACGGGGACGCTTAATATCGCGCATAACAAGCACAGGCATTGTATGATCGGAAGAGTTGACCGTTACCGTGCCGACGCCCGTAAGGCGCTGCCAAAATGAGATTTTTACACTTATATCCCGAACTCTGTACAACAGGATATCGTCAACCGTAGTACTTAAAAAGCCTTTTTCATAAAACAACCTGTCCTCGCCCAGACGGTAACGCTGAAAACTCAGGGGCATTCCGAGCCTGCGCCGCCGATCCTTCCAAAGGATATTGACCGTGTATTTATTTTTCTTTTTCTTTGCCATTGCAGCATCCTCCCTGTTAATAGTCAGCAAACGCTGCGGAACGAATGTTCCCCTGAAATAAGTATAGCAAACCGCTCGGAAAAATGCAACCTGTACATGTGTACAGTCTCAGCCTCATACGGCATTGAACCGAAAAAGCGGCACACCCCGCTTTTGGGGGTGCGCCGCCGTGATTTGGGTCATATCAAAGGTGAAATCAGAACTTCATGCCGTTGAACTTGACGCCGGGGCCCATGGTGGTGGAGAGTACGAGGCTCTTAATATAGGTACCCTTCGCCGCTGCGGGCTTTGCCTTAATGATAGCGTCCATCAAAGTGTTGAGGTTCTCGCCGATCTTTTCTTTGCCGAAGCTGACCTTACCGACGGGGCAGTGGCAGATGTTGGTCTTATCAACGCGGTATTCAACTTTACCTGCTTTGATATCGGTGATTGCCTTTGCAACATCCATGGTGACGGTGCCGCTCTTGGGGTTGGGCATCAAGCCCTTCGGGCCGAGAACGCGGCCGATTCGACCGACAACGCCCATCATATCGGGAGTTGCAACGCAGACATCAAAACCGAACCAGTTTTCGGTCTGAATCTTTTTGACCATATCTTCATCGCCGACGAAATCCGCGCCCGCTTCCTGTGCTTCGCGAGCCTTGTCGCCCTTTGCGAAAACGAGAACGCGAACGACCTTACCGGTGCCGTGGGGCAGAACGACTGCACCGCGAACCTGCTGGTCTGCGTGACGGGAGTCAACGCCCAGACGGATATGCGCTTCAATGGTTTCGTCGAACTTTGCCTTTGCGGTGGAAAGGACTACGGAAATACCCTCTTCGGGATCATAGAGCTTCTGATTGTCGAAAGACTTTGCGCTTTCGATATACTTTTTGCCATGCTTCATAGTTGTTTAATCCTCCTTGTGGTGATAACGGCTGATGCCTCCCACGCTGTTTCCTCAGTCAACAACGACAACGCCCATGCTGCGTGCGGTGCCGGCTACCATGCTCATTGCCGCTTCAAGGCTTGCTGCGTTGAGGTCGGGCATTTTGAGCTCAGCAATTTCTTTAACCTGTGCTTTGGTGATGTTCGCAACCTTGGTCTTGTTGGGCACACCGGAACCGCTCTCGATTCCGCAAGCCTTCTTGATGAGAACGGCTGCGGGAGGGGTCTTGGTGATGAAGGTGAACGAACGATCCTGGTAAACCGTGATGACAACGGGAATGATGAGACCCGCCTGCTTTGAGGTGCGCTCGTTGAACTCCTTGCAGAAGCCCATGATGTTAACGCCGTGCTGGCCGAGTGCGGGGCCTACGGGCGGTGCAGGGGTCGCTTTGCCTGCGGGGATTTGCAGCTTGACAAAGCCTGTAATCTTCTTTGCCATTTTGATATTCCTCCTAAAAATAATGTGGTGCGAGCGGAACGGCGGAGCGTTATCCGGCGCGCTGCTCCGTGCTGTTGAGCAAGCGGCGCAAGCTGTCCGCTTTTCCTCCCACTATGCAAATCCGTTTGATTTAAAACGGAAAAACATACGGGGTTACGGTGTTTGAAAAAAATCAGAGTTTTTGAACCTCGACAAAATCCAGCTCGATCGGCGTTTCCTTGCCGAAAAGGGAAATTATGAGGCGAATCCGCTGCGTTTCGGGGTCGATTGCCTGAACCGTACCGATGAAATTCGCAAACGGGTCGGAAACAACACGGACGTGTTCGCCGACTTTGATATCCAGCTCAAGCTGCATACGTTCAACGCCCATTGCCGTGACCTCCTCGTCGGTGAGGGGAATCGGCTTGCTTCCCGGGCCTACAAAGCCGGTAACGCCGCGGGTGTTGCGAACAATATACCATGTGTTGTCGTTCATGACCATTTTGACCATGACATAACCGGGGTACACCTTGCGAAGCACCGTCTTGGGCTTCTTTGAACCCTCCTTGAGCTCCGTGACCTGCTCTGTGGGATACTTAACCTCGAGAATCAAATCCTGAAGATTGCGGTTCTCAATTGTTTTTTCAAGGTCTTCCTTGACTTTGTTTTCGTATCCGGAGTAGGTATGGACGACGTACCACCGGGCATCAAGCGGGGTGTCATCCCCGTAATGAGTCCTTACTTCGTCCGTCATTGGCAATCCTTATTTAACAACGATTTTGGCAAGTGCGCCGATGCCTTTGCTGAAGCCGAGATCCAGCACCCACATGAGAACTGCCATCAGTGCAACAAAGCCGATAACAGCAAGGGTATATCCGACAAGTTCTTTTTTGCCGGGCCAGCTGAGCTTTTTGGTTTCAGCAAAAACTTCTTTGAAATAAGTTCCGATGCGGGAGAAAAATCCGCCGACTTTTTTGAAAAAGCCCGGCTTCTTTTCGCCTGTCTGTTTTACTTCTTTTTTCATAGCGTTCTCCTTGTTCCTTATTTGGATTCCTTGTGGAGAGTATGCTTACGGCAGAAACGGCAATACTTTTTGAACTCGAGCCTGTCAGGATCGTTCTTCTTGTTTTTGAACGTATTGTAGTTTCTCTGCTTGCATTCGGAGCAAGCGAGTGTGATCTTTACGCGCATGGTAGAGCCTCCTTGTAGTCTGCCTGAGCCCGCGCCGCCGCTGAACCCGCTTCCCCCAGCACAAGGCAAGCCGCAATTCGGGCAAACGATATGAACTCAAGCTAAATAAAGCCCCCTCGAGGGGACGTCTTTGGTACTTTAGCACATCAAATCCCGTTTGTCAATAAGGTTTTTTAAAAAAATGTTCCGCAAAGAGGAAAAAGCAGCAATATATTTTCAATGAGCAATTAGCAGTGAGCAATGAGCAATGAGCAATGAGCAATGAGCAGTGAGCAATGAGTAATTAAAGGTGCACCTGCTTCCTCTGTTCAACCGAGAAAAATAATTCCTAATTCCTCGTTCCTAATTCCTCATTCCTAATTCCCTTGTGGATAACCTGTTGACTTTCTGCGGGTTATTCCGCGGCGAAGAATGTGGAAATTGCGGAAAACCCTGTCAAAGGCGGGCGAAATTTGGTATATTTGCTGGGTTTTTCGAAACTGTCAACAGGGTTTTCCACATTATCCACAGACTTATCCACACATAAACAAGCCTGTACACCGCCAAATTTCGGAGTTTTCCGCATTTTGCGGCTGTTTTGCTCACGAAGGTTGAGGATAACTCCCTCTCTTGCGGATAACTCTGTGGAAAACGGGGTCTGATTGTGGAAAACGGGGTCTGATTGTGGAAAACTCATGTGGATAACCCTGCCGGGCGGCACAATATCTTGGGGCAAATGCGGAAAAGTTCAGTCAGCCGAACAGATTATGCACAATCGGTGCGGCACCATATCTTGCGGTGCATATCGGAACGAAGCACAGGCGAATAAAAAGGGGAGACGCGGTTCGGTCTGCGTTCTCCCTTTTATTTTAATTCAATATTAATCTGACATGTTTCGGCTTTCCGGTTCACCCGGCTTATGCCTGCGGTGCATCCGCAGTGCTTTCGACGGCAGCAGCTGTCTTTTTCTTTTTTCCGAGATTTTCAGCCGAAATTTCACCTGCTTTTGCAAGCGCAAGCTTTGTCAGCACGGGGCCCGCAAGTTCATAAACAAGTGTTGCAAACAGTGCAACCGTCACAACCTGCGCGGAAAGCGTTTGCGGAAGGTCGCTTGCGGCAACCATCTGCGCCATGCCGATTGCAACACCTGCCTGCGGAAGCAGCGTAACGCCGAGGTATTTGCGCACCTTTGGATCGGCATGGGACATTGCCGCTCCGGTGAACGCGCCGAAATACTTGCCGGCGGAACGTGCAATGATATAGATAACGCCCGGAATCCCGACCGTCAGCAGGATTGAAAAATCAAGCTCCGCACCCGAAAGCACGAAGAAAAGCATGAATAATGCAGGCGTCCAGCCATCGCAAAGCTCCATCGCAATGACAGAATCGCTGCGCATGTTTGCAAACACCGCGCCAAGCATCATGCAGGTCAGCAGTGAAGAAAGCTCCCACATTTCCGAAAGTGCAACGCAGGCAAAAACCGCCGCAAGCATCAGGCAGAGACGGTTTGCTTTGGACTTGAAAAAGCGCATTACAAACGCAAGCACGGCACCCATAACGCCGCCCGTAAGCAGGGAAAGGCCGATTTCGCGCAGCGGATCAAGCACGATTGCCTGAACCGTCAGCGCATCGCCGGAGGCAAATGCCTGTGCAAGTGCAAAGCAGAGGGAGAAGATCATCAGGCCGACCGCATCATCAAACGCCGTAACGGGCAGGAGCGTGTCCGTAACGGGGCCCTTTGCCTTGTATTGGCGAACAACAAGCAGTGTTGCGGCAGGTGCCGTTGCAGCCGCAATTGCACCGAGAAGCAGCGCACGGGGAACGCGGTATTCACCCGGCACAAGCAAAAGCGCAAGCAGCACAAGCAGCACGGTCATAACAGCCTGTACAACTGTGATAACGACGATCTTGCCGCCGAGTTTTTTAAGCAGGGACAGCTTAAATTCGCCGCCGATCGAAAAAGCAATGAAACCCAATGCGGTGGTTGTGATAATCTTTGCGCTTTTGATATCAACGTTTGTGACAAGTTTCAGCACAAAGGGACCTATCAGAATGCCTGCAATAAGGTAGCCCGTGACATTGGGCAGGTTGAGCAGCTTCATAAGGCGGGACAGGGCAAGGCCGCCCGCCATTGCGATTGCAAGAATCAGCAGAATTTTCATGTTGTTTTTCCTTTCAATTCGAATTCCGCCTTTTATCCGGCGGTGCGAATTTTCGACAAATTTCGCGCACACAGGCGCGGTGGAACGTGCGCCGCTTTTCTGCCGCGTACCAACGAACACGCTGTCGGTATCTTTCAGCGCGCTTATTCTTCGGAATGCCGCCGAACGGCGGTTTCCGTTTTATATTTACTTAAGTCGGTTTTCGATTATCGTTCCGCGTGCGTTATTCCGCATCGATTCCTTCGAACGAAAGCACGGGCAGCGTGAACATGACGCCTTTTTTGCCCAATCCGTGCGTGTTGCGGCGGATAACGCGCTTTGCATGCTCAAGTTGATCATCGGTCAGCAGCAAAAACGCAGTGTGACTGGATTCAAAATCATGGCTCATGATTTTGCTGACTCGACCGAAAATCGGCGGTGCGTCAACGTTGCTGTTCAGCAATGCGTGTTTAAGGCTTGTGGACTGAAAAACGATGCCGTTCATTCCGTGTGCGCGAAGCCCTTCAAGCGTTGCAAGAAATTCATCGCAATCGTCGATCGTGATAACAAGAAGCTGCATGGATTAACCCTCCTTCAGACTCTTTTTTGTATGCAATGATTATAGAACCGATTCGGGGAAAAGTCAAGCGCACAAACGGCGTTCGGCCGCCTTTTTTAAAGCAAAAAACCGTCCCCCTGCCGACAAGCCGCAGAAGGGACGGATTTTACCTTTACCGAGAAACCGTTCGGTCGATATTATGCTTTTGCCTTTCGGTCAATGTGCCGTTATTCCTCATCCCTGCGCTTTGCGCAAAGCGCTGCGCCCGCACCCGCGGCAACTGCCGCAAGGCCGAATGCCGCAAGGCTGACTGCACCGGTTGCAGGTGCGGGGGGATTTGTGGGAATGGGTGTTGCGGGAGCGTCCGTGGGATTATCCGTGGGATTATCCGTGGGGGCGTCCGTCGGGGTAGCCGTAGGCTCTTCCGTCGGTTCGGGGGTCACGGGGGAGTCGGACTGTTTGAAGCGTGCTTCAAGCTCAAGTGTGAGCGCAGCATCGGTGAAGGTCAGCTCCGCATCGGTTGAAACAAGTTCGCCCGCCGCATCAAACCAGCCTTCAAAAGCAAAGCCATCATTTGCCCTTGCCGAAACAATTGCAGACGGGTTGATATAAGGACGCGGCCACCAAACGGAGTTCACATCCTCTTCGGCGTCGAGTTTCAGTTTGACCGCACCGCCGCCGTTCTGCGTCAGGCGGATATTGCAGGGGTAGAGCGGCATATCACCCGTATCCGTGCTGTAATTTGAAGCAAGGGCAATTTCGCTCATGAAATCCATATCAAACAGCATGATATTCGTGTTTGCGGAAAGATCCAGCGTTGAAATGTTGGTGTTGTTTACAAGCAACTTTTCAACGGACGGAATACCGGAAACATCGATCTGCGAAATCGGGTTGCCGCTGATGTCCAGTTTGTCAAAAAATTCGCTCACCGTTGCGGGCATTTGAAGCTCCGTCAGGCTGTTGTTGCTGACGTCAATGGTTTGCAGTGCGGGAATGCCTGCAATGTCAATGCTCGTGAGGTTGTTGTTTGCGCAGTTGAGAGAGTTGAACTCCGAACCTGTTGGCAGGAGCAGCTCGGTAAGATTATTATTGCTGCAATCAACGCTCCAGAGCGCAGAGTTTTGGGAGAGGTCAAGCCTTGTCAGCTCGTTTCCGCTGCAATTGAAAGGGGAAAGACCTTCTAATCCGCTTACATCAAGCTCCGTGAGCCTGTTGTTTTCGACTTCCACCCACAAAAGCTCGGGCTTGTTTGAAAAATCAAGCTCGGAAATTTCGTTATCTCCGCAATAGAGGAAGCGCAGAACGCCGTTCTGCGAAATATCAAGCTCGGTCAGACCGCAGCCGGTAACGCTGAGCGATTTCAAGCCGCGGAAACCGGTAACGTCGATGCTGCCGATCGGACTGCCCGCAACGTCAATACGCTGAATCCAATCGCTTTCGTCAACGACCAGTTCGCTGAAACTATTGCCGGGAACGTCAATATATTCAAGTTTTTCAAATCCGCCCGCAAGGTAGAGCGTGCCGACCATTCCGCAGTCCGTAAAGTCGATGCTGCCGCAGTAGTTTGAATCCGTATCGGGGTCGTAATTCCAGTTGATCATTTGCGGAACCCAGCCGCCGTCTTCCGACACGCCGACCCATGTGTCGGGATCTTCGGGATCGTAATCGGGATTGAGTTTGTAACCGTTTTTAACGCCGTTCGCGTCAGACTGCTCGAGAATATCAACAAGTGCAAGATATTCGTATTCCGGGTAGCCCTCGGGAACGGTGACATCCTTTCGCGGAAGGGCGAAAGCGTTTTTCGGGATTGCACACAGGCCGATGCCGACCAGCATCAGAGCCGCGAGCAGTGCGGAAACCAGTTTCTTCATGTTCATGTTCTCTCCTTGAATAAGAATATTTCTGTTTTCGGTCAAATTCCTGCACGGAGTGTATATCCGCCCGCTGCCGTACATTGCCTTTGTCCGTTGCACAACCATTATATTTCATCGAACCCGCCTTTGTCAATAGCTTTTGCAAATTTTTTATGGTAGAATTATAAACGCTCTGAACAGCCTGTTTTTGCACAGGGGCTTAAGCCTCTTCCGATTCGGAAGAAAATTTCGCAAATCAGCCCCGAACCGCTGCGAAACGGGCGGATAATTCAGCTTATTCTCAATGTTTCGATCGACTGCATCCGCCGCCGATCACTCCGGAGGAAAAATGATCAGTTACGAACCCTTTCCCCTTTTGGAAGCTTACTCCTTCCTTTGCCAAAAATGCACCGATTTTTCGGTTGAGACTTTTTTTCGCAAAATGATTTTGCGGCAGCCGGATCGCAGACGCGAATACGAAACCTGCTGCGGCATTCTTTCCGAGCTTTGGCAGCGGCTTGAAGCAAGCATTCCCGTTCCGATTGCGGAAGTCCGCGCATTTTTTGCGCCGCTTCGGCAGAACGATAAAATCTCCTTCGGCGCGGACGCGGCAACTCTTGCGGATATTCTCATCGGCGACCAGGGCGATTTTGCATCGGAGCGCAATGCTGCCGCGCTTTTGCAGACGGAGAATGCCGTCAAAAACATTCAGTGCAGGATCATGGCGGCCGTTTCCGGAGCCGCCTTCCCGGATGAACCCGACGGCAGCTTTTCCGCCGCCGAGCTTTTTCAGGCCGTTAACCGCAGCGACTTTCCGGAGAGTTCCAAGCTGCTGCTTGCGGATGCCGCTCTTGACCCGGCAGGGAATATTGACCGGCTGAACAACATGCTTCACCCGATTGCCGCGGCTTTTTCCGCCGCACGTGAACTCTGGCTGCCGCTCATTGAATTCTATCGCAAAGCCTGCGGGGAGTGCGGCAATGCGCAGCGGCTCATAACCCTGCTGACGGGCATTGACCTTTCCGTACGGGAATCCGCCATTGAAGAATACAAAGCGTTCCCTTCCGTCTGCCTGTTCGGCATTACGCGCGTTTTAACGCCGGTGCCGCCGGAAACGGACGTTATCGGCTATATCGGTGTGCTTCAGGGAGAGTTTAAACATGCCGCCGAAAATTCCGCAAACAAGGGCAGCGAACTGTCGCGAACGCTTGAAATTATGGGTGATCAAACCCGTTTTGACATTCTCTGCACGCTTGCGGACCATCCCGCATACGGGCGCGAGCTTGCGAACCTTCTCGGCATTTCGACAAGCACCGTGTCTCAGCATATGATAACAATAACCGGCGCGGGGCTTGTTTGCCACAAAAGCGTCGGAAGAAAAACCTATTATTCGCTGAATCGGGAAAATGTCCGCCGTATGATAACCCTTCTTTGCGAAACTCTTCTGAAGGAAACGCCCGTTTTTGCAAGCGAAACGGAGGGAACGAAAACCCCGTGATATGCTTTCGGAAGCCGCATTTGCGCCGGCCGCTTTTTTCGGGCTAAAGCAAAAGGCGGAATGCTCCGATGCTTTTGAATGAAGTGTGAACAAAAAGAAAAAGCCCTTGCAAAACAAGGACTTTTTGTTGGTACACCTTCAGGGGCTCGAACCCTGGACACCCTGATTAAGAGTCAGGTGCTCTACCAGCTGAGCTAAAGGTGCATTCACTCTTTCAAGTGCATATCACATTATACTCGGATTTTGTACAAAGTCAAGACCGTTTTGGACAGGATTGAAGATATATTTTCAATTCCGTCTTCAACCGTATTTGTGCCGCACCGATAGGGCGTATTTAAAGAGTTGAAGAGAGAAGAAACGTCATCCGTACAATACGCCTGAGGCACATGCATTCCGCATTCCGCATCAGCATTTCTTCTCTTTTTCTCAGTAAATTTCAGTCAAGGTGAATCAGTGTTCATCCAATCACAAGCCGTACCCTTGCAGCCATTGCTCCGAGATCTGCATCGCTTATTTTGCGCGGGACAAGAACGCCGGTTTCGGCAAAAGTTCTTGCGCCGTCGGAACCGTTGACAATGCGCGCAAATTCCGGATCCGCCCGCATAAGGCTCTTCATGCCGAGATAAAGCGCCTGGGTGATGCCGTATTCATCGTTCCGTGCATTCATTATCTGCGTTGCCTTGTTGTAGCATTCGGCCGCAAGCTCGCGGCACTGTTCATCGGTGAGCTTTGCAAGAATTTCCGGCTGTGCAAGCATTGTTTCAAGATAGTCCAACCTCAGGCAGGCATATCTGTCGAGTTGGCTCTGATCGTTGAGCTTGTATGCCTTGTAGAGATTGACAAGAACCGTTCCCGCATCCTCTCGCGCGGCAAGCAGCTGAAGTCCGTCATAATCCTGTTTGACAACGTCGAATCCTTCCAGCATTGATTCGTAAACGAACATATCATCAAACAGGTTATAGTTCATGCAGTACAGCACAAGCTCCGCCGTTGTTGCATTCCGCGCAGTTTCCGGCAATTGGGAAACCTCCCGCATTTCTATCGCATCTTCAAGCAGATCCCACTCCTCGGGCGTGTCGTAAGGGTTGATAACGCTTTTATACACGTTTCCGTCCTTTACGGGCAGGAAGCCCTCGGGTGCGGTGAACCAGTCGGAAAGAGCGGGATCGTCGTCGGAATCCTCAAATTCGCCGCTTGCACGCAGCCGTACCACACGCTCGGCATATTCGTTGAACGCCTTGCGGATGCGCCTGCCGTCCTCCACACGCACTGCGCGCGAAGCAACTCCCACAACCGCCGCCGCAATAATTGCGACACAAACAACGATGCCGATAATCTTTACGCTTTTTTTCATGGTTTTCCTCCGAAAGGAATGTACTCGGCCTCAGTCGGCAATACGTATTGTATCATTTCTAATTGACGTTGTCAATTAGAAATCAGCAATTAGAAATTAGAAATGTACATCGTTCTTCACTCTCCGCTCTCTTAATCAAAACCCCTCCACCGCTCTGCGGTCCCCCTCCCCTTGCAGGGGAGGCAAACGAGTGCCTTCAGCTCCACTCTCCACGCTCCGCTTTTAACTCTCCACACTCCGCTTTTAACTCTCCACACTCCGCTTTTAACTCTCCAAACTCCGCTCTTAACTTTCCACACTCCGCTCTCCGCTCCCAATTCCTCATTTCTCCTACCTATATAAATGTACCTTTAAATGCGCCTTTCGGGCTTGCCGAACTCCTTAAAATATGGTATAATAGAACGAAGGTAATAATGCCGCATAATGCGGCAGGGCGGAGGCTTTGCGTGTACATCACCGCCGTAAGACTTTATTGTTTCAGAAGTTATACGGAGCTGCGGTTTGAGCCTGCAAAGGGGCTTAACGTCATTGTGGGCGCAAATGCGGCAGGCAAGACGAACATTCTGGAATCCGTTTTCCTTGCTGCGTTGGGCAGGAGCCACCGAACGCGCCGCGATGCGGAACTTATCAACTCACTTTCCGACAAGGCATATGCGGGCATTGAGCTTGTGAGTGCAACGGGGAAGCACAGCATTGAACTCAAGCTGTTTTCCGGCGCACCGAAACAGGTTTTTATCGACGGGCAGCGCATCAGACGCATGGGCGAACTTATGGGCGTTCTGAACGCCGTAATGTTTTCACCCGAGGATCTCTCCCTCGTCAAGGACTCTCCCGAAACGCGCCGCCGCTTTATGGACATGGAGCTTTGCCAGCTTCGACCTGCATATTTTTACCGTTTGCAGCAATATAATGCCGCCCTCAAGCAGCGCACCGCGCTTTTGAAAACAAGTTTTCCGTTCGAACCGAACATTGAACTTCTCGACATGTGGGACGATAAGCTTGCGGAGCTCGGCGGTTCGGTCATGTTGCTTCGGCGCGATTTTCTTGACAGGCTCAGCACCGCTGCGCGGGATCTGAACCGCAGCATCACGGGCAATTCCTCTGTCGGGCATGAACCGGAAGAGCTTTTTACCTACTACAAACCCTCCGTTCCCTTCGAGGGCGACGGTGCGCGCGCCGCACTCGGGGATGCACTCTGCAAGGCACGGGCGGAGGATATCCGCCGCGGCTGCACAACCAAGGGGCCGCACCGGGACGACATCGGCATTCTGCTCAACGGGCGCGACGTCCGCGTTTTCGGTTCCCAGGGGCAGCAGCGCACGGCAGCGTTGAGCCTTAAACTGAGCGAGCTTGCGCTTATGCGCCGCGTTCGGGGCGAGGCGCCGGTTCTGCTTTTGGACGATGTTCTGAGCGAACTGGACGGCGACAGGCAGCGAGAGCTGCTTTCAAGCGCATTTGATTGCCAATGCTTTTTAACCTCCACAACTCTCGACGGCCTTGAACAGGTGCCGAACATGACGGTGTTTGAATGCAGCGGCGGCAAACTCAAAAAAATTCTGTCAGCAGAAAATTGATTCTGTGTTGATTTAACATTGTATAAACAAATGCCGTTCTGTGGTTGTTTTAAATCATACGGTCGGCATTCTCCCCAAAACAGCCCGACATAAAAATCCCGGCGGACAGGGCTCCGCCGGCGGCAGCTTTTCAAAAATGCCGCGGGTTTTACTCTGAAAGGAAATAATTTTAAAAATGGAAACGACTTATAACGCTTCGCAAATACAGGTGCTTGAAGGATTGGAGGCCGTTCGCCGCCGCCCGGGCATGTATATCGGTTCAACCGATTCAAGAGGCCTGCACCACCTTGTTTATGAAATCGTCGATAACTCCATCGATGAAGCAATGGCGGGATTCTGCACTCATATTTATGTTACCATTCATGCGGACAACTCCATTACCGTTGTTGACAACGGCAGGGGCATTCCCGTCGATATTCATCCAAAAACCGGCAAATCCGCGCTTGAAGTCGCACTTACTATGCTTCATGCGGGCGGCAAATTCGGCGGCAGCGGTTATAAGGTCTCCGGCGGCCTTCACGGTGTCGGTCTTTCCGTTGTTAACGCATTGAGCACGGAACTTACCGCCGAGGTGCGTCGGGACGGGCATATTTACCGGCAGATCTGCCGCCGCGGCATAAAGGTCACGGAGGTTGAAATCGTGGGCAACTGCGGAGCGGACGAGCACGGCACAACGATTCATTTTGTTCCCGACGAAGAAATTTTTGACGAAGTGAACTATGAATACGATATCCTTGTTCGACGGCTGCGCGAGCTTGCGTTCCTAAACGGCGGCGTGCGCATCATCGCGACGGATGAACGCTGCGACCCGCCCGTGCAGGACAGCTTCCATTACGAAGGCGGGGTTGTTGAATACGTTCGCTATATCAACAAAAACAAAGAGGTTCTGCACCCCGACCCGATTTATTTTTCCGCTGTAAAGAACGATAATCCGCTTGAAACGGCAAGCGTTGAAGTTGCGCTGCAATACAACGACGGCTACAGCGAAAATGTTTTTACCTATGCCAACAACATCAACACCATTGAGGGCGGCAGCCACCTTGCGGGTTTCCGTGCGGCAATGACAAGGGTCATCAACGACTACGCCCGAAAGTTTAAAATCCTTAAAGACAGCGACCAGAACCTGACCGGAGACGACATCCGCGAAGGTTTGAGCGCTATCATCAGCGTTAAACTGACAGAGCCGCAGTTTGAAGGGCAGACAAAAACAAAACTCGGCAATGCCTACATAAGAACCCTTGTTGACAACGCCGTGACGGCCGGCATGACGACCTATCTTGAAGAGAACCCGGCACAGGCAAAGCTTATTCTCGACAAATGCCTCAGTGCAAGCCGCGCAAGGGAAGCGGCGCGCAAGGCACGCGAGCTGACCAGACGCAAGTCCGTTTTGGATTCCGCCGCACTGCCCGGCAAACTTGCGGACTGCTCCGAAAAAGATCCTTCAAAATGCGAACTGTTCATCGTTGAGGGCGACTCCGCAGGCGGTTCCGCCAAGGAAGGACGCGACAGGCATTTTCAGGCCATCCTTCCGCTGCGCGGAAAGATTCTGAACGTTGAAAAAACCCGTTTGGACAAAATTCTCGGCAATGCGGAAATCAAATGCATGATAACCGCGTTCGGTGCGGGCATGGATGCTGATTTTGACGAAACCAAGCTCCGCTATCACAAAATCATCTGCATGACCGATGCCGATGTTGACGGAAGCCATATTCGCACGCTGCTGCTGACGTTCTTCTATCGGCACATGCGGCCGATGATAGAGCGCGGCTATGTTTACATTGCCCAGCCTCCTCTCTATCTCATCAAAAAGGGCAATACGGAACGCTATGTCTATTCGGACGAAGAGCTGAACAAAACTCTTGACGAAATCGGCAGGGATAAAATCTACATTCAACGCTACAAAGGTTTGGGCGAAATGAACCCCGAACAGCTTTGGGACACGACAATGGATCCCGCGAACCGCATTATGCTTCGCGTCACAATGGACGATGCAATGCTTGCGGACGAAACTTTCACCCTTTTGATGGGCGACAGGGTTGAACCGCGCCGCGAATTTATTGAGCAGAACAGCAAGCTCGTTGCCGACCTTGACGTTTGATTCGGAAACGTTTCAATTTTCAAACGGCAGATTAAGAGCTTTGAGCTCTGCAATCCGAAATTATTAACACGATTCAATGACTTGACGACCGACGAAAGGTGCGATGCACCGACTGCGGCAGGCTCCGCACCTTTCATGCAGGAGATATAATGGACGAAAACAAAAAAAGACCCAATCTTGAAATGCTCGGAACAAACGAGCTGCCGACCGATGTTGAAGGCGGCAGAATATTGCCCATAAACCTTGTGGGTGAAATGAAGCGCAGCTTTATATCATACGCAATGGCTGTTATCATCAGCCGTGCGCTTCCCGATGTGCGCGACGGGTTGAAACCCGTTCACAGGCGCATTCTTTACGCAATGGATGAGCTGAGTATGCAGCCCGACAAGCCCTTCAGAAAGAGTGCACGCCTTGTCGGCGACGTTCTCGGCAAATACCATCCGCACGGCGACACGGCGGTTTACGATGCAATGGTGCGCCTTGCCCAGCCCTTCTCGACCCGTTATCCCCTTGTTGAAGGTCACGGCAATTTCGGCAGCGTTGACGGCGACCCCGCCGCTGCAATGCGTTATACCGAAGCGCGCATGAGCAGACTTACTCTCGAAATGCTCCGCGATCTTGACAAGAACACGGTTGATTTTTACCCGAATTTTGACGAAACGCTGATGCAGCCCGCGGTATTACCCGCAAGATACCCGAACCTTCTTGTGAACGGCTCAAACGGCATTGCTGTCGGCATGGCAACAAACATTCCGCCGCATAATCTCGGCGAGGCTGTCGATGCCTGTGCCGCAATGATCGACAATCCCGATATCACGATCGACGAGCTGATGAACTATATCCCCGGCCCGGACTTTCCGACCGGCGGCGTCATCATGGGCGATGTCGGCATTCGCCATGCATATTTTACAGGCAGGGGAAAGATCCTTGTTCGCGCAAAGAGCGAGATCGAGCAATACAAGGCCGATCGTTCACGAATCATCGTCACGGAAATTCCGTATCAGGTCAACAAAGCAAAGCTTGTTGAAAAAATTGCGGAGCTTGTTCACGAGAAGCGCGTGGACGGCATTTCCGACCTTCGCGACGAAAGCTCCCGCGCGGGAATGCGCATTGTTATCGAGCTTAAAAAGGATGTCAATGCAAACGTTGTGCTGAACAATCTTTATAAGCACACTCAGCTTCAGGATACTTTCGGCGTTATCATGATCGCACTTGTGAACGGCGAACCCAAGGTGCTCAACCTTCGCGAAATGCTTTATCACTACATTGCGCATCAAAAGGATGTTGTCACCCGCCGCACGCAGTTTGACCTTGACAAAGCACGCGAAAGGCTGCACATCTTGGAAGGCCTTATGATCGCACTCGACAATATTGACGAAGTCATTGCCATCATCAAAGCCAGTGCAAACGGCGCAGAAGCAAAGGAAAGGCTGATTGCGCGTTTCGGTTTCAGTGAACGGCAGGCGCAGGCGATACTTGACATGCGGCTGCAAAGGTTGACGGGGCTTGAGCGCGAAAAGCTGGAAGCCGAGTACGGCGAGCTTAAGCGCACGGTTGAATACCTTGCTTCCCTGCTTGCGGACGAAGGCAAACTTATGGGCGTTGTTAAAGATGAAATGCTCGAGATTCGGCGCCGCTTTGCCGATCCGCGCCGCACCGAAATCACAAAGATCGTTGAAGACATCGATATGGATGACATCATCCAGGAAGAAGACATGGTTGTTACCTGCACCCATCACGGCTACATCAAGCGCATTGCGGAAGCAACCTATCGCACGCAGCGCAGAGGCGGCGTCGGCATCAGTGCGGGAGCAACCCGTGAAGAGGATTTCCTTGAGGATATTTTCGTCACAAGCACGCATTCCTATATCATGTTCTTCACAAACAAGGGCCGCGCTTTCCGCATTAAATGCTATTCCATTCCGGAGGCAAGCCGCACCGCAAAGGGCACGCCCATAGTCAACCTGCTGCAATTGCAGACGGGCGAGTTCGTTACCGCCGCATTCCCCATCGGCAGGCATACCGAGGGCGGCTATCTCGTTCTTTGCACACGGCAGGGTGTTATCAAAAAAACCCCGCTCTCCGATTTTTCAAACATTCGCAAGGGCGGCTTGATTGCTCAAAACCTCCGCGAGGGTGACGAGCTTATCAGCGTTGCGCTCTCCGCAGGCGATGACGAGTTCATTATCGGCACACGGGACGGAATGAGCATCCGTTTCAGCGAGCAGGATGTTCGCTCAATGGGCAGAAATGCCTCCGGCGTTCGCGCCATCAAACTCTCCGAGGGCGACTGCGTTGTTGATATGTCCATGGTCAAACCCGGCAGCTGCGTCATTGCCATCACCGAAAACGGCATGGGCAAGCGCACGGAAGAGGACGCCTACCGCGTTCAGGGCCGCGCCGGCAAGGGCATTATTGCAATGAATATCACCGAAAAAACCGGCAAGCTTGTTTGCCTCAAAGTTTCCGAGGGCAATGAGGATCTGATGCTTATCCGTGATGACGGCGTTGTCATTCGCGTTCCCGTTGACACGATTTCCGTCATTTCCCGCAACACGCAGGGCGTTCGACTGATGAAAATCGACGAGGGACACAGGGTTGCAAGCGTTGCGCTTGCACCGCATAACGATGACGAACCGCAGAAGGGCGGGGAAGAGTCCGACGGCGAAATTTCAAATGCCAATGCAGACTCCGGCAAAACAGCACCCTCCGATACGGCGGAAAATTCCGATACACCGGAAGACCTCCGATAACCGCAGCCGCCGAACCTGCCGTGCGGGCTGAAGTTCTCCGCTCTGCCGCAGTGTTTCGGCAAGCAACCGATTTCTTCAAAAACAAACACGGGAAGCCTTCCGTAACGGACAGTGCTTCCCGTGTTTTCTGTTGATTTCGACATTGCCTTCCGCACTCGGTGTCAACCGTTGAATAATCGAATGTAACTGCTACATATGCCGAATTGCCTGTTTTGTCAAACAAAATTGAGAACCGCAGACATTTCACAACTCTCCTGTTGCTTTTGTTTTCCGATGTTGCCGCGCAATCAGTCTCACCGTACATGACGGCGGGCAAAACGCTGACACCATAATCAGCATACCGAGGGCAAACACTATCAGCCCCAATACAATTTTCGTTCCGTTGCTCATGTTTTCACCTCCATTCTTACGATGTTTTGTGTTTCCCGCAGGTGCGGGGAAAACTTGACCGTTGTTCAGTCAACAAAAAAATATCCTCCTTCGGATAGCCTTTGTGCTCGATGACGAGGGAGGACATTTGTTTATCTTAGTGATAATGTTAGGGGTTAAGTTAAAACACGATCTCGTGGCGTTCGCGGGCGAGATCAACCTGTTAATCAAGCTGTATATGAGCTATCACTTTTGAATCAAACTGCTCAATGAAGTCATTGGGGGTTCCTTCGAACAGAGTGACTTCCGGCGGATTTGTTTCAGCATCATGACCTATCCAGATGTAGTTCGGCATCTTGTCAGGGCTATCAAAAGTATCCCGGAGGAAATTTTCAATATTACGACGCCAATCATATCCGTGCGACGATATTCTGAAGTAGATTGAGTTTGTTCCGTCCGGGTTCAGCTTGCCCCCTGCACGAATGCGGAGAAAATTCTCGTTTATGAATCGAGCTATATCCCGAGCGTATTGTAATTCATTTATATCTATGCAGTTACGCAGATTATCTTCGTCGCCCATCCAGGCATAGATATCTTCTATGAGTTGACGAGTTTTTGAATCGACTTGATAACTGTCGCTATACATTATGGAATTAACTGTCTCGTTCATATCAGCATCTTCGTCATATCCATCTTCATCGATTAAAGCAGCAATCCGAGCATAAAGCCACATCTCAATCTCGTCTGAAAGAAAGCCGTTTGCGATTAGCCAGTCTACAGGACGTTCTATCTCGTCATACTCAGTTTCCTCTGTTCCGGGATTCGGATGATATCTATTATCTATACATGGATACAGTGTTCCGTTGCGATGAAGCATCACGCAGTCTCCGGTCACATATGATCCATTCTTCGAAAGATATATTTTCATTCAGTTACCTCATTTTCAGAATCTTGTTGTAGTTCCAATGAATTAGTGTCTCTGTCGCGTTCGCTAATTCATCGTATCCGGATAGTATGATTTTCAATTCGGATCACCCCCGCGGATGCGGGGAAAACGGCGGCGGAGCGAGGGGGGAAAGGGTATACCGAGGATCACCCCCGCGGATGCGGGGAAAACTTTCTGCCGTTTTTAAATGTTACTCCCGCAACCGGATCACCCCCGCGGATGCGGGGAAAACCAGACAACCACAGGTGCCGAAGTCTGGTGGATGGGATCACCCCCGCGGATGCGGGGAAAACACCAAACCCGGGGGCGCAGACATAGCGTATATAGGATCACCCCCGCGGATGCGGGGAAAACTTATACAAGCAATCGTTGACGCGCTGCCGCAGAGGATCACCCCCGCGGATGCGGGGAAAACCGCGCTGGCAGG
>OKTX01000340.1_pt1 | contig 33938 bp, 27 predicted proteins | sample 1606261 | NCBI WGS metagenome assembly OKTX01 (sample SAMEA3879543, study PRJEB24766) | human gut metagenome | biome: human-associated habitat; feature: feces | place: USA | collected 1985/1987 | reverse complement strand
CACGCTAAAGCCGAAGGCTTTGTCTCGCAGGGCAAGAGGGAAGAACAGGACTTAGTTCCCTCTTGCTCAATTTTGCGAAACGGGCTGAACCGATAGGTGAAGCGGTTTCTGCTAAATCGGGGTGGTAACACAAAGTGATAGCTTAAACACAAGCTTCTTTCCTCTGCTGCATTTTGCTGTCAGTGCTTGTTTTCTACTTGATTGGCTTTTTCAAACTGTTTATAAGTTTGATAATCGGCTCGTTCATGAACAAAAGCTCTAATATCGCTAGCCCGATAGTAAGTTCTATGCCCAATAGTAAAGTAGGGGGGGACCTTGTAGTCGATAGCGTTGTAAAGTTCTGAAAGACACTTTTAATAGAAACGCTAAATCCTGATTATCAAGTAATCTTTCATTTTCATCTAATACCTGACTAGTATTGATAAGGGATTTTAAATCTTGCCCTATTTCGTTGAGCTTCTTGGATAGTTTTTCCATCCATTTATCGAAGTTTTCGTTGTCTATATACATTTCATCAAAGGGCTTTCTCCATTACTAAGAGTTTTGTACTTGTAACACACTACTTTAATAGTTTCACTCATACGAATTTCGGTTTAACTTGTTTTGTCCAATTAAGAATATAATATTAGAATTCGTGAAGTCTATAACATTACTTCCTTTCAAACCTCTAAAGTTTGATATGATTAGTTTTATAAGTTTCATGTTTTATTTATATAATTTTGTTAAGTTCTTCTTCAACTTCCTCAATTGTTGGCAATTTACTTCTCAGATTATCAGGAAGTAGCTCCTTTACATTAAACTCGCTAACCCCAATTGGAGAGGATATATTTTGCAATGCATATTCTACTTCAATCCTATCCTTATCTCGACAGAGTAGCATCCCTATGGTCGGATTATCATATTCTCCTCTTAGTGTGTTGTTGATAAGGTTTTGATAGAAGTTTAGCTGTCCCAAGTGTTCAGGTTTAAAGTTCCCATTTTTAAGCTCTATAACTACGTAAGCTCTCAAAGGAATATGATAGAATAAGAGGTCGCAGAAATACTCCTTGTCGTTCAAGTTCAAACAATATTGCTCCCCTACAAATGCAAACCCTTTACCTAATTCGAGAAGAAACTGGGTGATGTGAGTTACAAGTTGTTTTTCTATATCCCGTTCTCGTGCTTTTTGAGATACAGACACAAAATCAAACCAATATGGATCTTTTACTACTTCCTGTGCCATATCCGCTGTTAGAGCTGGTAAGGTCTGCGAGGAGTTTGTTTGTCCTTGTCTGTAATGTTCGTAGAATTGTTGCTTGAACTGATTTTCTAAAATGCTTCTGCTCCAACTGTTAGATAGAGTTTGATGTGCATAAAACAATGCTTCTTCTATATTTTGAGCTTTGCTAATTATCACCTTTTGATGTCCCCAAGGAATATCAAAGATAATCTTATAATTATCAGCTATTTGTAATTGTTCCTCAACTTGGGGGACAATTGAATATTGGGTGAAATATGCATCTGTCCTGCATAAAACCACATGATTTTGCAGGTGAGCCATGATTTTGCAGGTGAGCCCTTTTAACTCTTGGTTTAACTTGAGACTAAAACCGTAGTATTCTAAAACGAAAAAAAGCAGCTATCTAAATTAGATAACTGCTTGATTCTCAAGTGATCCGCTTGGGGCTCGAACCCAAGACCCCAACATTAAAAGTGTTGTGCTCTACCTGCTGAGCTAGCGAATCAAACCTTTATTGCTGTTAAGCGGGTGCAAAGATAGGTACTTTTATTTAATTTGCAAGGAATATGAGGAAAAAAGTTTGCATTATTTTTCTTCTATACCCTCTACTGGTTGATCTTCAGTGGTTTCTGTCTTATAAATATTTTCTTGATTAATGATGTATCGCTGATAATAGGAGAGCATCAGAGTGGTAAGCGGCAAAGCTATAATCATACCCAGCATTCCCATTAACGATCCCCAAATGGATAGGGAGAGCAGAATAATAGCCGGATTCAGACCGGTAATCTTTCCCATGATACGGGGAACGAGATAGCCATCTTGTATGATTTGTACTACTATAAATACAGCAGTAGCCGAAGCTATGATGATCCAGAAATTATCACCGGTATCCGCAGCTTTCAGAATGGCAAGCATGATGGTGGGGACAAAGCCGATGATTTGTAGATAAGGCACCATATTCAGCGCACCGATAAATAATCCCAAACCAATGGCCAGCGGGAAATCAATAATCAGAAAGCCGATACTGAATAGAATGCCTACGCACAAAGCTACTAATGCCTGTCCGCGGAAATATCTGTTCATGCCGTCTTTTACATCATTCAATATGCCGGTTACTGTTTTTCGGTATTTCTTTGGCATCAGGTGTGCCCAGCCTTCGGAAATACTTTCGTAATCAAGCAGAATAAACACTATATATAATAGGATAAGGAAGACGGTGAAGAATCCGAATAAGAGGTTGATAGACTCCGATATAAGCGACCATAGTTTAGGAACGGTTACTTTAAGGGCATCCAATATATTCTCTTGGCTGAACATTTGCTCTAAGATGTGCAGGTCAATATTCTGCCGGATAAATTCGGAGAGGGTAGTGGGGACATTGCTTGCTGTATGAGTGGTGCTGAAGTACTCTATCAATAAATCCTTTACCCGCAGGAATTCCTGAATCATGGGCGGCACAAGCAGATAGAATGCAACGCTTCCTATAACGCTGAGAGTAAACAAGGCACAAAAGATAGATATTATTCTGTTTTTTAGCCGTAGCTTATGCTGGAAGAAGCTTACCAACGGATATATCAGATAAGCAATAAGCCAGGCAAGGAAGAACGGAAGCAATACGCCGCTCAATCGCTTCAGGAGCATTAGTACCCCAATGATGATAGCACCGAGAATGACAGCACGAATAAAACTGTCGAATGTAATTTTCTTACGTTCCATAAGGCTTTTGCTTTTTATTTATAGTTTATCCACCGGTGGCAGTCCGGTCCCCCTTTATTGCCCGCAGATAACATTCCCGGCAGAGGGGTTCGTATTCGGCCGTTTCTCCCAGAAGGACTTGTTTGTCATTCTTGACAGTGCGGTGCGAGAAGGAGGCTAATTGTCCGCACTTCACACAAATAGCGTGGACTTTGGATACTTCATCGGCAATGGCGCAAAGTCCCGGCATAGGACCGAAAGGAAGACCACGGAAGTCCATATCCAGACCTGCAACAATAACACGTATGCCATTATTGGCAAGTTCATTACATACATCAATCAGACCATTATCAAAGAATTGCGCTTCGTCGATACCTACTACATCGATTTCTGAGGTGAACAGCAGGATACTTGCCGATGAATCAATCGGCGTAGAAGCAATGGAATGGCTGTCGTGAGATACGACCTCTTCTTCCGAATAGCGTGTATCGATGGCAGGCTTGAATATTTCTACGCGCTGTTTGGCGAATTTAGCGCGTTTCAGACGGCGGATCAGTTCTTCTGTCTTACCGGAGAACATTGAGCCGCATATAACTTCGATTCTTCCTCTACGATTGGTTTCCTGTATATGGTCTTCCGAGAATAATACCATTGTTTTAAAATGTTTATTTTAGCCGCAAAAATAACACTTTTAATGGCTTTCCGATATTTTTTCATTATTTATTTCTACATTTGCGGCATTAACATTTGTGATGCGAAAGGAAATGCAGACATTATTGGACGACATAGAACTGGATATTCAGGAACTGAAATATTTAATGCAAGTTCTTGCAACAGACGCCAACCCTACATTGAAGGTAGTAGCTAAACGGAATATACAGCAGATGCGTGCACGACTGGATGCTTTGCAGAAACTGCTGGACGAAACTCCCGTAGAGGTAGTTGCCATTCCTGAAGCTCCTGTCGCTCCAGTGGTTATTCCCGAACCGGCCGCTGCTCCTGAACCGGTTAAACCGACTCCTGTAGAAGAACCGGTCGTTGTTGAAATCACCAAGCCGGTAGAGATCGTATCTCCCAAGCCTGAGTCCACGCCCAAGCCCGAGTCTGAACCGTCCGCAATAATATCTTCTGCATCGCCTATTTTAGCAGAGCGGATAAAACCGGCCACTGATCTGCGGCATGCTATCAGTCTGAATGACTCATTCCGCTTTGCCCGTGAGATTTTTGGCGGTGATACTGCCCGCATGAATGAAGTGATACGACAGTTGGGCGCTGCTTCTTCATTAGAAAAGGCATTGGAACTCTTTTCTTCTACCGTTAATCCTGATGAAGAGAATGAAACGGTGGTTGATTTTATAGAACTTCTTAAGAAATACTTCAGCTAAAGCAATTACGGATATGGGAAAACTTTATGTAGTGCCTACTCCGGTAGGAAATTTGGAAGATATGACATTCCGGGCTATTCGTATTCTGAAAGAGGCGGATTTGATTCTTGCCGAAGATACGCGCACTTCCGGAATCTTACTGAAGCATTTTGAAATAAAGAATGCAATGCAATCCCATCATAAGTTTAATGAACATAAAATGGTGGAAAGTGTTGTTAATAGAATAAAGGCAGGTGAAACTGTTGCGTTAATATCGGACGCAGGCACACCGGGAATCTCTGATCCGGGCTTTCTGGTAGTGCGTGAGTGTGTTCGCAACGGTATTGAAGTACAATGTTTGCCGGGGGCTACAGCTCTTGTGCCGGCTTTGGTTGCTTCGGGCTTGCCAAATGAAAAATTCTGTTTCGAAGGTTTTCTTCCGCAGAAAAAAGGACGTATGACACGTCTGAAGATATTGGCAGAGGAACGCCGGACCATGGTGTTTTATGAGTCTCCCCACCGTCTGGTGAAAGCGCTGACTCAGTTTGCAGAGCATTTCGGTGCGGAACGTCAGGCATCTGTATCCCGGGAGATCTCGAAGATACACGAAGAAACGGTGCGTGGCACTCTGACTGAATTGATTGAGCATTTCACAGCCAATGACCCGCGTGGAGAAATAGTAATAGTAGTAGCAGGAATAGACGATTAAATAACTTCATTAACCAACGTAAAACAAAAGCGTATGAAAAAGTTAGCAGTTTTAATTGTATGTGCGGCCGTTATGGCATCGTGCGACGGCTTGTCAGGTGGAAGTAAAGACCAACTGAAAGCTGAAAATGATTCTCTTTTGATGGAACTTACTCAGCGTAATGCTGAACTGGATGAAATGATGGGTACTTTCAATGATATCTCTGAAGGCTTCCGCCAAATCAATGCCGCCGAAAGCCGCGTAGACTTGCAGCGTGGTGCGGTTTCAGAAGGTTCTTTATCAGCTAAGCAGCAAATAGCCACTGATATTGAATTTATCCAGAAACAAATGCAGGAAAACAAAGAGCAGATCGCTAAACTGGAAGCTATGCTGAAAAGTAGCAAGAATAACTCTACCCAGTTGAAGAAAGCTGTAGAATCTCTGACCCAGGAATTGGTAGCCAAAACCCAGCGTATCGAGGAATTGCAGGCTGAACTTGCCTCCAAGAATATTCGTATTCAGGAACTGGATGCAGCTGTGACTGGACTGTCAACTGACAAAGAAGTGCTTACTGCCGAAAATGAAGCAAAAGCTAAAACCGTAGCTGAGCAGGATAAAGCATTGAACACCGCTTGGTTTGTTTTCGGAACAAAGAAAGAACTGAAGGATCAGAATATTCTGACAAATACCGGTCTCTTCCAGAAAAAGCAAGTGCTTAAGGATAGTGATATCAATAAGGATTACTTTACTCAGGTTGATATTCGTACAACGAAAGAAATTAAGTTGTATTCCAAGAGCGCAGATGTCTTGACCACTCATCCGGCAGGTTCTTATGCTTTGGAGAAAGATGATAAAGATCAGCTCGTTCTGAAGATTTCGAATCCGAAAGATTTCTGGAGCGTATCCAGATACCTGGTTATCCAAGTAAAATAACTTAATTAAATTATAAGAATGGCAGGGAAGGGTTATCCCTGCCATTTTCTTTTTATATGCAGTACAAGAATATTTTTTTCGACCTGGACGATACTCTCTGGGCCTTTTCTTTTAATGCCCGTGATACATTTGAGGAAATGTATCGCAAATATGAATATGATCGCTATTTTCGGTCTTTTGAACATTTCTATGAACTCTATGAGAAGCGTAATATCGAATTGTGGGCAGAATATGCAGATGGAAAAGTGACAAAGGAAGAATTGAATCGTCAACGTTTTCTCTATCCGCTGGAGGCAGTAGGAGAGGGGGATGCGGCTTTAGCGAAAGCTTTTTCTGATGACTTCTTTGCGGTTATTCCTACAAAAAGCAGATTGATGCCCCATGCGCAGGAAGTGCTGGAATATCTGGCACCTAAATATAATCTTTATATCCTCTCCAATGGATTTCAGGAACTGCAATGTCACAAAATGCGTTCTGCCGGGATTGACCATTATTTCAAGAAAGTAGTTTTATCAGATGATATTGGTGTCTTGAAGCCATGGCCCGAGATTTTCCATTTTGCCATGTCGGCTACCCAGTCTGAACTGCGTGAATCGTTGATGGTGGGTGACAGCTGGGAAAATGATATAACGGGTGCTCAGGGAGTAGGTATGCATCAAGTGTTCTATAATGTAACGGGACGTACCGAGTTTCCATTTAAGCCTACTTATCAGATTACAGATTTGAAAGAGTTGCTCCAATTGTTGTGACATTGAGGGATTAGTTGTAATTTTGTCAGCGTAAACACATAATTTGCAGCTATGGATACTATTTTACCTTTCGCTTTGCTTTGTTTCACTTCTTTCTTTACGTTGACAAATCCTCTCGGGACTATGCCCGTCTTTCTGACCATGACCCATGGAATGACGGATAAGGAGCGACAGTCTGTAGTGTCTCGTGCTACATTAGTGGCTTTCATCACGATTATGGTCTTTACCTTTGCAGGTCAGTTCCTGTTCAAGTTCTTTGGGATCTCTACAAACGGTTTTCGTATAGCAGGTGGTGTTATTATCTTTAAAATCGGTTTTGATATGTTGCAGGCACGTTATACACAAATGAAATTGAAAGATGAAGAGATTAAAACTTATGCCGATGACATCTCCGTCACCCCTTTAGGGATTCCGATGCTTTGCGGTCCCGGTGCCATAGCAAACGCCATTGTGTTGATGCAGGATGCCCATACTATCCAAATGAAAGGTGTACTGATTGGTATGATCGCCTTTATCTACTTGATTACATTTTTCATCTTGCGTGCCTCTACGCGACTGGTAAAAGTTTTAGGGGAAACGGGAAATAATGTGATGATGCGCCTGATGGGACTTATTCTGATGGTAATTGCTGTGGAGTGTTTTGTGAGTGGGGCAAAGCCGATATTGGTGGATATTTTGAAAGAAGGATTGATATAAAAATACCCCCAAATGTCAGGTTGGACATTCGGAGGTATTTAAAATGTTCAGTTATCGTATGATTATCACCATGGATAATTTACATTCCAGATAAATGCTACGGTCTGATACCAACCCAGACTAACGCTGCTTCCACCTTCATCATAACCTACCAAGGCATTGATTATATAGAGGTTACCATCGTTTTCGAATGCACAGTTGTTCTTACCCGGTGTGTAGGCAAAGTAATAGTTGCCATCGTCTGCACTCGCTTCACCCATTTTCTGAACCGTAGTTGGGAACCCGACAGGTGCTCCATTAGCGGCATTAACGGTGAACTGTATGTGGTGTCCCTTTTCCAAAGTCACTCCTGTTGCACCGGCTGCTGTTTCTGAATAATAGTAGGGACTTACCAGTCGGTACAAACCATTACCGCCTTCTGCCTTTTCTATATCCACTTTCACACCGTCACCTACCAAACCGTTATCGTCGATGGTTCCTGACCATGAAGTATAGAACTGAGCACTACCGGCTGCTACCCAATTGTACAATTTGCTTAAATTAATTGTTGTGGTAGAATTGCCTGATACAGAGGTATTATCCTTTGCTATGGAAAGAGTCGCTTTATAAGAAACACCTACTTGAATGTTGCCTACTGCAATCGTATAAATGGCGGTATTGCTACCATCTGCAAATGTTACCTCAGCCGGTCCGCTCAATGCTGGATCATTAAATTTTGCATCTACGGCAATGGTCGATGCACCTACATTGGTATTGCGTGTCAGAGAAACCTTGATTTCAGTCAACGTTTCAGTACCTGCTACGGTATAGGTTTGTTCGCTCTGGTCGAACGTATATTTCACTTCGCTGTCTATCGGGGCTTTGTCCCAATAACCATCGGTACTACAGCCGACAAACATGACAGCTGCTACCGACAGCGCTATGGATAGAATTGATTTATTGAAATTCATATAATGCTATTTTTTCAGTTTGTTACCTATGTTCATTAGTTGTCTGTAACCGGAGACGGAATTGATGTTACCGGATTATTGTCTGATGCCGAGATCAATGAGTTACCTTGTTCTTCACTTTCAGGGATACGGTAGATCAAGGTGTTATCACCAGCCGGCACGTTAAATACATAAGCGGCAGGGAATCCTGCTCCACGACGGTCGATACCTTTGTTCAGTCGCAGAATATCAAAATAAGAAAGGCCCTCACCCCAAAGTTCAATACGGCGTTGCTGCCATACTGCATCCTGTACAGCTGTTGCACTGGAAGCGGTACAAACATAGGCAGGGTCACGATAGTCATTTATAAATTTTTGTAAAGTAGCTGCGCCGGTTGAAGGATTTCCACCCATAGCTTGTGCTTCTGCCAAAATCAAGTACATTTCTTCCACACGCATCAGAGGAATGTCGCTTGCGTTAGTGCTTTGAGCCATTACTCCTTTATAAGGACCGTATTTCATTTGGGTATAAGCGGGGCAACCATATTTCGTAGCTTGGGCTACTTGTGCTTCATTCAGGTTGTCAGAATGCTTATTGGCATCGAGCCACCATCCTTTACGAACGTCTGTATCGGGAATCTCGTTATACAATTTCTTGTTGATCATACGCCATGATCCTACTGAAGCGTATCCATAATTCAGTGATCCCATATGTGAAGGGAAATTCACAATACCGGAAGTTACTACACGGTCTGTTTCAGCGATTACAATGGCCCACATCCAAGAGTGGTCACTACTTTCCGTAAAGCCCGGAGCACTTGCTTCTTCGCGACTATAAGGAGTGCCACTGCCATCGATGGCTTTTTGAGCGTCTTCAGCTGCTGCTGTCCAATTTTGCATGGTCAAGTTGACACGTGCACGCAAACCATAAGCCACTTCCTTACTGATGTAGCGCTTATCGGTACCACGGGTTTTGTCAGTATTCTCTAATAAAGATACAGCTTTGTTCAGGTCACTCATAATCTGATCGTAAACTTCTTGCACGGTAGACCGGGCGCAACCATTAGCAGCAGCCTCATTGGCATTTTCGTTTGTAATCAGAGGAACGCAAGGCTTGCTTTCATTCCCTTTATAAGTATGCTGATACATCTGGGCCAATACAAAATAGTCGAATGCACGTATAGACAAAGCTTGTGCCAGATAGTACTTCAGAGAGTTATCTTCCGTAGCCGGGTCGATGGTACTCACTACTCCATTAGCAGTATAGATCTGATTGTACATCGTACGCCATAATATGTTTGTCGGGCGATAGTTAAAGAAAAGATCCTCAAAAGTCATGGAACGGGTAAACCAGTTATAGTTTATATCTAAACCAACCATATCTGTGCCGCGGCTGTCCAAGTTCAGCATAATTGAACCATAACCGAAGTCGTCGTGTCCAAAAGAAGTGGGGATGGCATTGCCATATACACTGAACATCGCAGTGATACCCGTTACACTTGCCGATACCATTTCTGGGTCGTTTTTAACAACTTCTTCTTTCTGGTCGCTTGTAACAACAGCACCCAGCGGTTCGGTATCCAAATCATTACACCCCACAAGCAATACACTTGCAAGTGCCGATGCGAATATTTTAAATTTTATATCTTTCATTGTTATTCTGCTTTATAGTTAGTATAGTTTAGAACGTTAATTTCACTCCTGCCGAAATACTGCGTAATGCACCATACGTAGAGGTGGTAGATGATACATAACCTTGACGTGGATCTAATCCCTTACGTGCAGCGAACAATGCAACATTGTCGGCAGCACCATAAACTCTAAGTGATTCTATTCCTAAGTTGCGTACGATTCTTTTCGGCAATGTATAACCTAAAGTAATATTGTTAATAGACAAGTAGTTGGAAGAAACAATCCAGCGGTCGGAGCTTGAACCTGCATCATAGTTTTCGGTTGCACACAAACGAGGAACATCTGTATTCGGGTTCTCTGCCGTCCAAGCTTTAGCAATGTCCTTATGCCAGTTGTAACCGGCATTACTGTTGCTGCCACCATGCATCAAGTCTTGATAAGTATAATCCCACAGTTTACCACCCAGCTGATAAGAGAACTGGATAGAAAAATCAAAACCATAGAAATCCAAGCTAGTACCAAAACCACCATAGACGGTCGGAAGCAAATCACCGGTAGCTTCTTTGCAATTAGAAGCGACAGCATAGTCTGCTGTTGTATAGGCGTTTCCTTCATCATCTTTCGCCCAGAACAAAGATTGTCCGGTAGTGGGGTCAACACCTGCATATTTCACAAGATAAAGTTGGTACATAGATTCACCTTCGCGATAAATACGTGAACCATTGATTAATTCACCATTCAAATCAGGATGCAGCTTATTTACTTTATTTTTCAGGAAAGTAGCATTCCCAAAAATGTTCCACTTCAAATTATTGATATCAATCGGAGTATAATTCAATTCAATTTCTACACCCGAGTTAGTCATCGAACCAATGTTCATTGGAATAGAACTGTAACCGTTGGAGTTTGCTACCGGCTTATTATAAAGCATGTCGCTAGTCTTACGGTTGAAATATTCTATTGTACCTTCTAATTTATGGTTGAGCAGTGTGAAGTCAGTACCTATATTGAAAGAGTTACTTTTTTCCCAAGTGATATCTGGATTACCTTTATAATAAAGTGTACCATCCGAGAATATACCATTAGCACCGGTCATGGAGTATTGATCCAGATACGGATAGTAGTTTGCATAACCGTTTCTCAGCAATGCATCGTTACCTTGTTGACCAAACGAAGCCTTTAGCTTCAACATATCAATCCATTCTGTATTTTCCAAAAATGCTTCTTTGCTGATAACCCATGCGACACTGGCCGACCAGAAGTTACCCCAACGTTTGTCAGGATGGAAACGAGAAGAAGCGTCGCGACGGTAAGAAGCACTGGCAAAGTATTTTTCATCAAAGTCGTAATTGATTCGACTGATAATACCTCTGGTAGAATATTCGTCACGAGCACCACCACCACGTTTGTTATCGATAGTGTTGTTTACCGTGAAGTCATAATCCTTATAAAGATTCTGCCCGGTTGCATAACTATATTCATAGCGGTAGTCATAGCTCTCATAACCTAACAGAACATCGAAATTGTTCATGCCGAAGCTTTTCTTATAAGTAGCCAGGTATTGCTGGTTGAAGGCGGATGTACGTATGTGTTCTTGTTGTGCAGTACCACCGTAACTTGCAGACTGTCCATAATACTTGTTACCCAAAACATTATAACGTGTATTATCAATATAGGCACCTAATGAACCTGTTAGTTTCAGTCCTTCAATTGGGGACAACTCGATGAACCATTTACCGTTAAGGATATCCATCAGGTATTCTTCCTTATTATAAAGCAAGTCACCCTTGGGGTTTGACATGGACATAAAGTTACGCGTGCTGTTTGTACTGCTACCATCACCATAATCATAAATCTTGTTACCTGAATTCTTGTCGTAAGCTAGTGAACCATCAGCGTTACGTACATACATCGGATAAACTGGAGCAATATTATTTGCCAGTAAGAAAGCGTTTCCTGAAGAAGCAGTAGCTGTTTGGTCGCCCGGATATTTGCTCTTAGAGTTAGTATATCCTAAGCTGGTGCCGAATTTCAGCCACTTTTTTGCTTGGTAGTCTACATTCAAACGCGTAGAAATACGATTGAAACCTGAATTTTCGATAACACCGTTATCTTCCAGGTAACCGGCAGAGAAATAGTAGTTCAAACGGTCTGTACCACCTGATACGCTCAAGTTATACTCTTGACGCATTTGACTGGAGATCGTTCCATCTGTCCAATCATCCGGAGTATAGTAATATTGTCCGTCACTATAGCCCAACTTCGCATTTGGATTGATTTTACCATCCATACCGATAAGACCTTCACCTTGAGGCAACGTATATATTTGGTAACCAATTGCAGGGAACAACTGTGCGTTAGCATAGGTGTGCGCTGCTTCTGGAGTACGTCCCAATTTGTAATAAGCAGCATTGTAATGAGCCTTGTAGAGAGTCTCCATGTACGTATCAGGGTTTTCCATCACATCGTATTTACCTACTTGACGAGAATTGCTACCCCAACGTGCATCTATAGATACATGCGCATTACCATCCTTACCTTTTTTAGTGGTTACCAAAATAACGCCGTTAGCACCACGTGCACCATACAAAGCAGCTGCGGCAGCATCTTTCAGTACAGTCATAGTTTCAATATCCTGTGAATTGATAGAAGAAATATCACCATCAAAAGGAATTCCATCTACTACGTATAACGGATTGCTGCTGGATGCCATAGAACCAATACCACGAATACGTACTGTGGCTGAAGTTCCTGGTTGGCCGTTGCTGCTTGTAGTTTGTACACCGGCTACACTACCCGACAATGCGTTGGTAATGTTGGATACTTGGCGCTTTTCTAGTTTATCTGCCTTTACAACACTCGCAGATCCGGTAAATGCAGACTTCTTCGCAGTACCGTAAGCTACCACTATAACTTCGTCAAGCATCTCTGAATCAACCTTCATAAAGACCTTCATAGTAGGTTTAATAGCCACTTCTTGTGTCTGCATACCAATGTACGAAACCTGCAAAGTCTTCGCAGAACTTAGTAGGTGATATTTTATTGATAATCAATGATAAATAAATGACAGAAGAACTTTTTATGAGATATTTGCAATTTGTTAAATAGCTAATTATCAGATATATAATAAATAGTTTTGTAAGCATGTATATACTCAAATGATCCTTTATTTATATATCAAGATTCTGTTTATCAAGATATTAATAGGTAATAAGGCTAAGCGATGAATTATAATTCCAATACTATAGGTTCGAAAAAACATTTATATGTATGAAATGCTTGAAGAGTATATTGGGAACATATCGGTAAATTACATACATAAGGGAAGTATATTATATGGTCTTGTTTTTTTGACATATATTAATTCTAAATATGGATATATTCATTTACACAGATAATAAAATAGGATAATCTTCCAAGTGATTCAGAAAGAATTTTTATATGGAACACCTTGTTGAATAAAAGTCAGGAATGTCGTTTACTGCTAACAAGAAGTTAGGAGTTTGAGAACAAGAAGTTAACTCTTTGTCGACAAACTCTTAATTTCTTGTCGACAAGAAATAGACACATTGTAATACTTTGATTATTAGCATTGTTACTAAAGATTGTTATCTGCTTATTTGTAATTATAACTCTCATTTTAGATTATTCTTTAAATAGTATTTGGGCTATGGAATAGGCATATTATGGCAACATTGCATGTGATGCTTCTTAAGTTCCTTTATATTACTATTTAAATATGAAAGACAGATAATACAAGAAACTGAGAAAGAAGAGAAATAGAACAGAATCTCAAATAGACCAGATATGTGAAGTCATAAAAAAGGTGTAACTCAATTATCCAATATTCCTAAAGCTTCATGGCAAGCGGTTACACCTTAATTCAACGAGACTTATTTTCCTTTTTTACGATGAGCTAATGAGTGGTTTTTCTCCAAATCACTTATTATTGTCATATCCATAACATTAGTGTATATTTGCGTAGTTTTCACACTCTTATGCCCTAAAAGTTTTTGCACGGTTGTAATATTAACACCATTGTAAATCAATAACGTTGCATTAGTATGTCGTGCTGTATGGAATGACACTTTTTTAGATAACCCGGCTAATCGGGTAATGATAATCAACTCTTTATTCACGTTCGAATTATCTCTCAAATGAAAAAAATCTTGTAGATTTGCCTGATACTTATTCAAAATCTGAATTCCCTTTCCGTTGAATAATAAATATAATGGAAGTCGGACTTCTGTACCGGTTTTGATAGACTTATAGATTAACCAGGTCTCCTGATGCATTTCCACAATGTTTTCCGGCTTCATATTTACAAAGTCGGAATATCTCATACCTGCGTAACAACAGAACAGAAATGCATCCAATGTCTTCTGGTATTTTATATATCTTCCAGTCAATTGCAACGTTTCCATTTTTTCTAACTCCTCCGGCGCCAAATGCGTATGTCCATTTTCTACGGTTTTGATCTTATATTTCCTGAAGGCATATTTTTGTATATCCATATACTCCTTATTAATAGCTACATTGATATGCCGTTTTAAATGCTTCATATGTTTAGCTATGGTGTTAGTATGATACCCTTTCGATTGCAGAAAATATTCAAATGAAGATACAAACTCAAAAGTTAAATCAGAGAATGTTACATTCTTTTTAAAATCTTGCAATAGTGCAAGCGTAGAGAGATGATTACGCTTGGTACTTTCCTTTAAGCCGGAAGTCATCACTTCCTGCTTAAAAAAAGGTATAAATGAAGATTTATCTTCCTGTTCTTGCTGTTCAGAAAGCATCTCTTTCAATATCTCCAAAGTGATAGGTTTACCCTGTTGCCAGAGCTCAAGTTCGCGCTTTTCTATCATGGCCATAAACTCATAAATCAATCGATTTAAGGCATCTGCATTAGGATGGTTTTTTACTAGTAGTTTTTTCGCATCCCATTGATCCGGTCTCAGATAGACTTTAGTAGAGAAGTACTTCTTCTTCCTATTCAAGTAAGCCTCTACCTGTACTAAAGCTACGCCTCGTTTATTAAGGCTCTTTTTCCGGTTGTACACTAAACTGTAAATAATCTTGTTCATCTTTAGTTGTTTTAGTTAATACTATGAACAAATAAGACGAAATAATGTGCTATACAAGAAATAAAGAAGACTTAATATCTGTAAAAGTACGCTTTACAAAGTGTTTTTTGTTTTGTATTTCCTTTATAAAAAAGGTAAATCTACGTAAAATGACTTTCAAATTAATCCTCCCAATGCACATTTTTAACACTTTTAGTTTAAAAGGTGAGGTATCTATTAAGGAATGATAGCCTGAGAGGTGCTTCAGAGTGATAGCAATCAGAATGTCATTTAGGTTTTTTAAGTGCAAAAAAGCTGCTGTTAAGCATAAAAACAAGCATTTGATTAACAAATTGATAGATTTACAAGGTTTTTTCAACAAAATAATTGTTCGTTTCAGTTTTATTAATATATTTGCATTTTGTTAGAGTAAAGAAACAATTAATGTAAAGTTAAACTTTAAGAGAGAATTTATGAAAAGAAAATTAATGCTGTTATTGGCCTGTCTTTTTGTAGGAATAGGCCTAGTAACTGCCCAGACACAGAAAGTTACAGGTGTTGTGATTTCTGAAGAAGACGGGCAGCCAGTTATTGGAGCCTCTGTATTGGTAAAAGGTACTCAACTTGGTACTATTACCGGTGTAGATGGTGATTTTACTTTATCGAACGTACCAAGTTCTGCGAAAACGCTTCAGATTACGTATATTGGTATGCAAGCACAGGACGTTGCAATAAAACCGAATGTAAAGGTTATTATGAAGTCGGATACTGAAATGCTGGATGAAGTAATGGTCATAGCCTATGGTACCACAAAGAAAGAGTCTTTTACTGGTTCTGCGGAAGTTATCAAGTCTGAGAAGTTGAAAGAAAGACCAGTTGCAAACGTTACGAAAGCATTGGACGGTATGGTTGCCGGTGTGCAAACTACTTCAGGTTCAGGGCAGCCGGGATCAGGCTCTTCTGTAGTAGTCCGTGGTTATGGCTCTATCAATTCATCACAATCACCGTTGTATGTAGTGGATGGTGTTCCCTATGATGGTAACATTTCAGCAATCAATCCTAATGACATTGAAACGATGACAGTGCTTAAAGACGCTTCTGCTGGTGCTCTTTATGGTTCTCGTGGTGCAAATGGTGTGATTATGATTACTACCAAAAAAGGTAATTCCGGTAAGGTAAAAGTGAACTTGAAAGCAAATTGGGGTGTTTCCTCACGCGCTATTCCACGTTATGAAACGATGGACGAAGCCGGTTATTTAGAAACAATCTTCCAGTCATATAAGAATAATCAGATTATCAACGGTGGAGTTTCTCCGGAGTTGGCAGGTGTTGCCGCATTAGAGGCTATGAAAAGTGGATCCACTGCTATGCTGGGCCAGAATGAACAGTATAACCCTTTTAATTATAGTATTACAGAACTGATCGATCCTGTGACAGGAAAAGTACGTAGTGATGCCAAATTAAGATATAGTGAAGACTGGATGGATGAAGCTTTAAAAAGCAATCCTTTACGTCAAGAGTATGTTGCTTCGTTCAGTGGTGGAAGCGACAAAACCAAATATATGTTTTCTTTAGGCTATCTTGATGAAGAAGGTCTGTTAAAGACAACAAAATTCAATCGGTATAATGGACGTTTGAATATAGACTCTGAAGTTACGAACTGGTTAAAAGCCGGAATGAGCGCCAACTACTCTCGCAATGAGAGCAATACAGCTGTTGAAAATTCATCCGGTTCATCCAATGTTTGGTACAGTGCACAATTAATGGCTCCTATTTTTCCTGTCTTTGAGAAAGATGCCAATGGTGCTACGGTTTATGACAATTTGGGAAATGCCGTTTTTGACTATGGTAAAAACAGACCGGCCGGTGCCAGTTCAGAGTGGAACACAATTGCTACCCTATATGATGATATGTATTCTACTCAAAGCGATAACCTGAGTGGACGTGTATATGCGGAATTAGGTGATTTGAAAAATACATTCCTGCAAGGATTGAAATTCTCTGTTAATTATGGCTTTGACTTAATCAATTCAGCCGGAGCAACTTATTATAATCCATACAACGGCAACTCTGTAGCCGTAAAAGGTACTATACAGAAAGCTACTGCACGTACATTCAGCTATACTTTCAATCAATTGTTGACATACGACAGAAAGTTCGGTGATCATCATTTTGAAGCTTTGGTTGGACATGAATTTTATAAATACAGATATGATTATTTGTCAGCAACCAAGACGGGATTCCCATTTGGTGGACTTTATGAACTGGATGCAGCTACAACGATTACAGGAGCATCTTCTTATCAGAACAATTATGCAGTTCAATCTGTGTTATCACGTTTGAATTATGACTTTGCCGATAAGTATTACCTTTCTGCCAGTTTCCGTACCGATGGTTCTTCTCGTTTCTATAAGGATAACCGTTGGGGTAAATTCTGGTCGGTCGGTGGTAACTGGCGTATCTCTCACGAATCTTTCATGAGTGACATTACTTGGATTAATAATCTGTCATTAAAAGCCAGCTACGGTGTACAGGGTAATGATGCCATATTAAATGGTACCAAACAGAATTTTTATGCTTGGCAGTCATTTTATGATTTGGGTTATGCAAACTCGTCGATGAGCGGTGCGGCCGTAACTTCCTTGGAAAATAAAGAATTGAAATGGGAGAAAAATGCTAACCTGAATATTGGTATTGAAGCAAAATTGTTTGATCGTGTATCTGCTACTATCGAATGGTATCAACGTAAGACGACAGATATGTTAATGTCATTCCCAATGGCAACTTCACTCGGTTTTGATGGCTACAACAAGAATGTTGGTAGTATGCGCAATACAGGTATTGACCTTACATTGGGAGTTGATATCTTTAAAGATACTCCGTTTACCTGGAACTTAACACTCCTTGGCTCTACGATTAAGAATAAGGTTTTGCAGCTGGCAGATAAACCGGAAATCATTTCCGGATCTTATATCATTCGCGAAGGTGAGACTTTATATTCATTTTATACTGCAACTGCCGCTGGCGTTGATCCCGCAACTGGAGAACAACTGTATTGGGCATGGGATACCGATGAAAACGGAGTTAAGGGCAAAAAGTATATAACTAACGATATGGCCAAGGCTACTGCATGCAAAGAAATTCAGGGTAGCCGTATTCCTGATTTATATGGTTCCATCAATAATACATTCAAATATAAAGGATTTGATTTGAGTATCCTTTGTACATATTCTATTGGTGGTAAAGTATTGGATGGTATTTATAATACCTTATTATATGGTAATTATGTAGGACAGGCAAAGAGCAAAATGCTGGAACGTGCATGGAGAAATCCGGGGGATATCACAGACATCCCACGTATTGAAATCGGAAAGAGTTACATTGTTACTGATAACAGTTTGATTGACGCTTCCTATTTTGCTATTAAAAATATTGCTTTAGGATATTCTCTGCCTTCAAAGTGGATGAAATCTATCGGATTCGATTCTGCACGCCTGACTGCAACGGCAGATAATGTTGTGTTGTTCAATCACCTGAAAGGTATGGACCCTCAATATAACTTCACTGGGGGAACGGATTTTGGTTACGTACCTGTCAGAACAATTTCATTCGGAATTGATATCACTTTCTAAACCTGATTAAATAATATAAAAGATGAAAAAAGTATTATATATATTTTCTTTAATCGGCCTTCTTGCATTCAGCTCATGTGCCGATGAATTGAATACGGAACCGACTGACAAGGTATCAGGTTCTACGATATTTGCAGATGCAAGTAGCGCAGAAACTGCTATAAATGGTGTATACCGTATGTTATATGTAGCAGGGTGGAGTTCAAACTGGGGCTCAGAAAACTGCGGACAGACAGCTATCCAATTGCTTGGAGATCTGATGGCTGAAGATCATTTAATGAAAGAGCAGGGACAAGGCTGGTTTTATGAAGATTATCGTTTGAATGTTCATGGAGACTATTCAAATAAAGCTGGACGTCCTTATTCTATTTGGAACTTCTATTATACTATCGTTAGTAATGTAAATTATATCATTGCTTCAGAAAACACAATGGGAGGTGATCCGGAACTTAAGAACAGCGTTGTAGGGCAGGCCTATGCCATGCGTGCTTTTGCTTATTACTATCTGATACAATTGTACCAACAAACGTATAAAGGACATGAGGATGCACCCGGTGTACCTTTGTATACAGGGGCAACGGTTGCCGGTTCGGAGGGAAGCCCTCGTGGAACCGTTCAGGGAGTTTATACTCAAATCAATTCTGATATAGAAAAAGCTATTGATCTGTTAGGAAGTATCAGTAATAAAGTGCAAACGCATGTATCTCATATAGATTACTATGTAGCTAATGGCATAAAAGCCCGTATCTGCCTTACTCAACATGACTATGCAGGTGCTGCGACGGCAGCTGCTGAAGCCTTAAAAAAACCTTCATTGAAAGTTGCCACTATAGCCGAATTGGGCGGGAATAATAGTGTAAAAACAGCAGATGTTTTATGGGGAATGGAAATTATAGCCGATCAGTCCAGTGGTTTTGCAAGCTTCTTCTCGCATATGGATGCTGATGCACCGGGTATGTATGCTTCTAAAGCACGCCAATGCATAAGCACAGGGTTGTATAAACTGATTTCTGATACAGATGAGCGTAAAACAGCGTGGTTCCGTGGGGCCATTCCTTCTGACGAAGAAAAGACAGCTTCATCTTATACGAGTTACTGCCAAATTAAGTTTAAAATGGCAGATTACACCACCCGTACAGGTGATTACTTACTTATGAGAGCAGAAGAGATGATATTAATAAAGGCTGAGGCCGAATGTCATCAGAAAGAATATGGTGCTGCCCGTACCACAATAAAAACTTTAGGAAACGCGAGAGATAGTAAGTTTGAGGAGCGTTTAGCTGCTCGTACAGATGCAAATACTTATAATTCTGACACTAATGCTCCTTTGGAAACATTAATGGATGAGATTTTATTCCAACGTCGTGTGGAACTTTGGGGTGAAGCAGGACGTATCTTCGATATGCAGCGTTTAGGTTTGGGGTATAATCGTAATTATGAAGGTTCTAACCATACAGAGAAGGTAACGACAAAGAACACTAATGCCGCTTCTCCATTATTTATCCTTCCTCTGCCGCAGTCTGAAATAGATGGTAATGAGAATATTACCTCTGCGGATCAGAATCCTATAGTTCAATAATTTATAAACCTATATAATGAAGGAAAATATGAAACTATATACAATAAAGAAATATGCTGCTATATTGCTCTGTTTGGCAGCTTTTACCTCCTGCGATACAGATGCAGAAGGTACGAAATATGGTGTAAACGGAGTTGAAGCAGCTTTTGCATCTACTCAAATGAATGTGGAAGTAGGTGCTGAAGACAATGGTATTATCCGGGTTCCCATGTATCGTGGAAATACAGATGCAGAGGCTTCAGTCGGCATTAGCATAGATGAAGCTACAGTAGAAGAAGGTGTATTCACCTTGAAAAGTTCCAATATAGCCTTTGCAAAAGGCGAAGCAGTGGGGTACGCAGAATTAGTTTTCGGTTCTATAGATGACTTGAGCGCTACTGGTAAATATGAGATTGTACTGACCATAGATGACAAGGATGCATTGTCACCTTCTAAATCCGGTGAAATAACTGTAACTGCCCAGAGAAAGTTGACATGGGAGGATTACGGAACAGGGATATATACTTCAGAACTTTTCGGCCAGGCATGGGAACAGCCTATATTGAAAGCTAAAGAAGGTAATATATACAAGTTGCCGGATTGTATAACAGAAGGATATCCCATGGTCTTTACATTGAGTGAAGATGGCCAAACTCTGGTTAATTGGGACTTACAAGCTACTGGATATAAAGATGCTACTTATGGAATGGTGTATTTCACTCCTACCGACATGCAACGTCAAGGCAATAAGTTGCTATTCGCAATGCGTGGAGCTGTTGCTGTAGAAGGCGGGTATGGAATTCTATACAGTGGCTTTACAGAAACATTAGAATTACCGGAATAATTGTTTCCTACTACTCCTGTTATTGGGGAAATAAGTTTGTAACAGAGTATATCTGATACAAAAGATATGAATAAGGCTACCTCATTTTTATTTTGAGGTAGCTTTTCTTTATAAATTATACTATTTAGTTTTCGCCTTTCTATTTTTCTTGTCTCTTGTTCTCTAAATATGAATTTAGTGAAAAAGTGAATGATGACTTTTAGTTGAAAAATATAGACTTCCAATTATATTTGCCTCTACGCGTGAACCGCTGATCATAATTGATTTCCAATTATGTATTATTTTGTACATTCGTGCAGTGAATTAAACGCACAGTAATCATTTGATAGTTCATTTACGCCTTAATTAAAACAGTATATTGCTGAATTTCAATATAATATCTTCTAAATATGGGGTAATGCTGGTAGACTTTAATTAATTTAGGTATATATAAAATACTTATATTCAAATAATTACAAAATTGAAAGTACGTAATACTTAGTCCTTCAATATATGTTAATTGATTGATTTTTAGTAAAATAAACACCGCATTAGTTCTGCGAAAACATTGGAGATATCTTACATTGGTATGAAAAAAGAAGAAGTAGGCATTAAGTCTCATTTGAAGATAACAATGAAGACTGATAGCGAAATACTTCAAGAAGTTGTTGTTACCGGTATGCAACGTATGGATAAGCGCTTATTTACCGGAGCAGCAACAAAATTGTCTGCAGATAATGTGAAAATGGACGGTATGGCAGAAATAAGCCGTGCTTTAGAAGGACGAGCTGCCGGTGTATCTGTACAGAACGTATCCGGTACTTTTGGTACAGCACCTAAAATTCGCGTGCGTGGTGCTACTTCTATCTATGGTAGTTCGAAGCCATTATGGGTGGTAGATGGTGTCATCATGGAAGACGTGACGGAAGTAGGTGCTGACGATTTGTCTTCAGGAGATGCTGTTACATTGATCAGTTCCGCTATAGCTGGATTAAATGCAGATGATATTGAAAGTTTCCAAATCTTGAAGGATGGTTCTGCTACTTCTATTTATGGAGCACGCGCTATGGCGGGTGTGATTGTTGTAACGACTAAGAAAGGTAAAGCTGGTAGTAACAAAATCAGTTATACAGGAGAATTCACAATGCGTATGAAGCCTAACTATAGAAACTTCAATATCATGGATTCTCAGGAACAAATGGACGTGTACAAAACAATGGCCAGTAATGGCTATCTAAACTTTTCTGACGTGTATCGTGCTTCTGATAGTGGTGTATACGGTAAGATGTATCACCTTATCAATGATTACTCTAACGGTAAATTTGGTTTGGCTAATACACCAGAGGCAATAAATGGTTACCTACAGCAGGCTGAATACAGAAATACTGATTGGTTTGATATCCTATTTAATAATAGCATCTCGCAGAATCATGCTATCAGCATGTCCAGTGGTACTGAGAAAGCTTCGTATTACACCTCTCTTAGTGCGATGAGCGATCCGGGATGGACCAAGCAAAGCTCTGTTCAGCGCTATACTGCCAATATCAATGCTTTATATAATATTTCGCAACAAGTTTCTTTGAACTTAATTGGAAGCACTTCTTATCGTAAACAAAAGGCTCCCGGAACATTAAGTTCCAGCATAGACGTAGTAAGTGGTGAGGTTAGACGTGACTTTGATATCAATCCGTATTCTTATGCATTGAACACTTCACGCGCTCTTGATCCAAATGAATACTATGTTCGTAACTATGCTCCATTCAACATTCTTCATGAATTGGATAATAATAACATGGACTTGAATGTAGTAGATTTAAAATTTCAAGGTGAATTGAAATGGAAGCCATTCAAAAAAGTGGAATTGTCAGCTCTGGGTGCTTATAAACATTCTTCTACAACGCAATCTCACAGTATTACCGATTATTCAAATCAGGCATGGGCTTATCGCGCCATGGATGATGCTACCATGAGAGATGCTAACCCATGGTTGTATACAGACCCAGATGTTGCCAATTCATTACCGCTGTCTGTATTGCCAGTTGGTGGTTTCTATCGTGAAACCAAGTATGGAATGAACAGTTATGACTTCCGTGGCACTATCAGCTATAATGATGTTTTTGCAGAAGATCATGTAATCAACCTCTTTGGTGGTATGCAGTTGACTGCAACTGATAGAAGCAAGACTTGGTTCAATGGTGTAGGTATGCAATATGATATGGGTATGTTGCCTTCTTATGAATATTTGTTCTTCAAACAAGGAAAAGAAGAAAACTCTCAGTACTATACAGTTGAAGAGACCCGTTCTCGTGAAGTAGCCTTCTTTGCAACTGGTACTTACTCATACAAAGGTCGATATACTGTAAACGGTACAGTGCGTTATGAAGGTTCTAATAAATTAGGTAAGAGCCGTTCTTCACGCTGGTTACCTACATGGAACGTTTCGGGTGCATGGAACATGCATGAGGAAGCTTTCTTTGAAGATCTTACCCCTACCTTATCCAACTTGACACTAAGAGCGTCCTACTCTTTAACAGCTGATCGTGGTCCGGCTAATGTTACCAATTCACGTGTGGTAATCCAGTCATATAATCCTTATCGACCATTTGCCAGTGTATCTGAGTCAGGTCTGGAAATATACGATTTGGAAAACAGTGAACTCACCTACGAAAAGAAACACGAAATAAACCTTGGTGCAGATATCGGTTTTATTAATAATCGCATTAACTTGGTGTTTGACTGGTATAGACGCAATAACTATGATCTGATCGGTATTATCAACACAATGGGTGTAGGAGGGCAGATTGCCAAATATGCAAATGTCGCAAGTATGCGTTCGCATGGTGTCGAATTCACCCTTTCTACCCGCAACATTGCGACTAAGGATTTCAAGTGGAATACCGATTTTATAATCTCTCATGCAAAGAACACAGTTACGGAGTTATACTCAAACTCACGTGTGATTGACATGATTTCAGGATCAGGATTTGCACAGCAAGGTTATCCGGTACGTTCACTGTTCTCTATGGACTTCAAGGGATTGAATGAAGATGGTGTACCGACTTTCATCAATGAGAAAGGTGTATTGACTACAAGTGACATCAACTTCCAAGAACGTAATAATAAAGATCATCTAGTTTATGAAGGTCCTACAGATCCTACTATTACAGGAAGTTTTGGTAATGTGTTTAGTTATAAAGGCTTCAAGTTGAATGCCTTTATTACTTACTCTTTTGGCAATGTAGTACGCCTGGATCCTGTTTTCAGCAATAAATATTCTGATTTGGACGCTATGCCTAAAGAATTTAAAAATCGCTGGACTGTTACAGGTGATGAAAACAGAACCAATGTCCCTGTCATTGCAGATAGACGCATGAATCAGCAAGATCAATATTTGAGTCGTGCGTATAATGCATACAACTATTCTACTGCCCGTATAGCTAAGGGAGACTTCATTAGAATGAAAGAAATATCATTGTCTTATGATTTCCCGAAATCATGGATCAGTCATTTGAAGTTGAGTGACCTATCTTTAAAATTGCAGGCAACCAATCTTTTCCTGATTTATTCTGATGACAAACTGAACGGACAAGATCCGGAATTCTTCAATACAGGTGGTGTTGCAGCTCCGGTACCCAAGCAGTTTACATTAACATTAAGAATGGGAATTTAAATATTAAAATCTTAGAAACATGAAAAAGATAAATATACTATATTCAGCTATAACGGCTGCTTTTATGCTCTCATCATGTAGTGACTTTCTGGACACTATGCCGGATAACAGAGCAGAAATAGATACCGAAGCTAAAATCACTTCTTTGCTGGTTTCAGCCTATCCTACTGCTTACCCGATCATGATGGCTGAAATGGCATCAGATAATGCTATGGATAACGGTTCTTTATATTCTGTTGAAAGCCAGTCACAAGAAGATGCATATTTGTGGCAAGACATTGTTACCGATACGGATGGAGATGCTCCTCAAGGAATCTGGGATGCATGCTACATGGCAATCGCTTCGGCTAATCATGCCCTACAGGCTATTGAACAAATGGGGAATCCAAGCAGTTTGTCTGCCCAGAGAGGCGAAGCTTTGATATGCCGTGCTTATGGCCACTTTGTATTGGCTACTACTTTTTGCGAAGCATACAACTATGAAACAGCAGGCAATAAATTGGGTATTCCTTATTCAATTACACCTGAAGCAGAAGTTGCTCCTCACTATGTAAGAGGTACATTGGCAGAAACTTATTCTAAAATAGCAGCAGATATCGAAGAGGGACTTCCACTAATCAATGACAATCTGTATTCCGTACCCAAATATCACTTCAACAGAAAGGCTGCACATGCATTCGCAGCTCGCTTCTATCTGTATTATTTACAAGCAGATAAATCAAACTACGAAAAGGTAATAGAATATGCAAGTGTGGTATTGGGAACTGTACCTTCTAAAGTATTACGTACTTATGATGCCGACTTTGGCACATTATCTAATCCTACGAATGTAGGAGACGCATTTATCGCGGCAAAGTCTCCCGCCAACTTGCTGATTACTCCAATAAATAGTTCATGGCCTTACATTTATGGGCCTTATAGTATGTCACAACGTTATGGGCAAGCCAAGGAAATTTGTGATAATGAAAATCTTCGTGCTGATGGCATTTGGGGCACTGCTGCAAACCTAGTGGCTGCAAATACAATTTGGAACCCGCAGGAGAAAATGCCTTTCCCTAAATTAGCTATGTATTTCGAATATACAGACAAGGTAAATGGAATCGGTTATCGTCATGCGGTCATAGTACCCTTTACAACCAATGAGACTTTGCTTTGCCGTGCCGAAGCATACATCATGAAAGCACAACCTGAGTATGGGAAGGCAGTGTCGGATATCAATGATTGGCTGACTTCAGTTTGTTATGTAGGTAAAGCCCCTGTCGTTACAGAGGATGATATCAATACTTTTTATAAAAATATAGAATACACACCGATTCCTATAGAAAGCGCTGCACAGCGTACTGTAAAAAAAGAGCTGAATCCGATTATTCAATTTGTTGATGAGAAACAAGAGAACCTGATCCATTGTATTCTTCATCTCCGTAGAATAGAAACGATTCATGAAGGTCTGCGTTGGTATGACATCAAACGTTACGGTATTGAGATTTCACATAATAGAGAGGGGCTAAGTCCTGATATACTGACTAAAAATGACCTCAGAAGAGCATTCCAATTACCTCAGGACGTAATTAATGCAGGTTTGGACGCTAATCCCAGAAACTAATAAAAAATAAGAGTATGAAAAAGATAAAAGTATTTATATTATTAGCTTTAGCATTGGCCGCAGTGTCTTGCAGTGAAGAAGACTTGGATTCCAAAAGCATTTTTGATACGTCTTCTCCGGAACGCAATGCTTTTGAAACATGGATTTTGAATAACTATACCGAACCATACAATATTGATCTGAAGTACAGATTTGAGGACATAGAATCAGATATGAAGTACAATGTGACACCGGCTGCTTATGATAAATCGGTGGCATTGGCCAAATTAGTGAAATATTTGTGGATTGAAGCTTATGAAGAGCTGGTAGGTCAAGAATTCGTAGCGACTTACTGTCCTAAAGTATTGCATTTTGTCGGTTCACCGGAATATGAGAAGTCGGGTGGATCCATGGTATTGGGAACAGCAGAAGGTGGTTTGAAGATCACGCTCTTCAATGTTAACGGTCTGAATCCGGAAAATCCGGATGCTGAAATACTAAATGAGTGGTATTTCAAAACTATGCACCATGAATTTGCACATATCTTGCACCAGACAAAAAATTATTCTACGGATTTCAATATCCGCTGGTAAGTATACCGGACCGGGCTGGATGAATATTACGGACCAAGAGGCCAGACAAATGGGCTTTGTCTCCAACTATGCCAGTACGGAAACTCAGGAAGATTTTGTAGAGACAATAGCTATTTATGTGACTTACACCAAAGCACAATGGCAAAATATCTTGAATGAAGCCGGCGAGGCAGGTGCTGCTATCATCCTTCAGAAATTTGAGATGGTGAAAGAATATCTGGCGGAATCTTGGGGAATTGATATAGATATGCTGCATAACATTGTCCAAGAGCGTGAAGAAAATATTGGTGATCTGGATTTAGGAACCCTTTAATATTGAAAATAGAATATGAAAAAATATATTTATCTCTTTTTCTTGACCTTTTCTTTTCTTTTTGTAGCATGTTCGCCGGAAGCGGAAGATATTTTTGGTGAAAACGCAGCAACCAGAATAGAAGAGAGATTGGCAGCGGACAAGGCTGTATTGGTTGGAGCTCAGAACGGTTGGTTGATGGAATATTATCCGGCAAGTGGACAAATCTATGGTGGTTATAATGTATTGGCTTTCTTCGGTGAAGATGGTAAGGTGACGGTATCTGCAGACATTACAGGTGATGCTACATCCAAAGCTACAAGTACTTACAGAATGAAAGAGCAAGCAGGCCCCACATTGAGTTTTGATACTTATAATGAAATTTTCCATATATTCTCTGACCCTAAAAATGACCTGGGGATAGGTACGGCTGGAAAAGGAATGGAAGGTGATTATGAATTCACTATAATGGAAGCAACTGCCGAAAAAGTGGTGCTGAAGGGGAAAAAAACAGGAAATAAAATTATTATGACTCCATTCAATGAAAGCTGGGAGGACTACCTGAACAGTATTATTGAAATGGATGGAAAGATATCAAGACTCGCCCAGTTCACCTATACTGATGGAGATTTTACTGCCTCAGTGAAACAATCTTATCGGACTTTCATTGTTACATATCAGGAAAATGGAGAAGATAAGAATGTAACAGTTCCATATATAATGACTCCTACAGGATTAAGATTTATGACAGCACTGGAATTGAATGGAAAAAAAATAGAGACCTTGGAATTTGAAGATGTAGGAGATGACGGACAGCTTGTATCAGGAGAAGTTGTCTTGACACCTAAATTCCCCTTGGCTTATTTCCTCATTAATGGCGAATGGTTCTTCTCATATAAAAATATGGGTGAATTGGGACAACTTTATTGGACAGCCGTTAAGAGGCAGGCTTTGGATCCTAATGGTATAAATTTGAATATGGCATTTCTTACCCCCTATTCAAGTTCTCAAATGGCGTTCTATTGGATGTGTGAAGGATTTAATGATGGCTATTTATTCTTTAATGTAACAACATTGGGGGATAATCAAGTCAAAATTGTTTTTGCTTTGAGTGGTAATCAGGTTGGAATAGATTTCTACCAACAACTGGGGTGGAATCTTATGATTTACCCGTTCTCTAAAGGAACAACGGGAGTGACATTTAATTTATCAGCAGATGATGAAAAGAATCCTTCTGTCATAACAATGACTGATACGTCTGATCCTTCAAATGTTATTAAAGTGTTTAAAGAAGCTATTTCTGACCCATTTGATAATTAAGATAATCATCTTTGAACTTTTGGTTCATTGAGTTTTTTAATAAAGTGTTGAAGCAGGTATGTCGTGAGATACACCTGCTTTTTCTCATATTTATAAATTAATATAATATGTTTTTCTTTCATCATTTAACTGACTCAGGATTATGAGAATTTTTAGAATATGTATTTATATGTAGTAAATAAATAATCTTATATTATCAAGTTTAACTCTTCACTTCCTAAGTTATAGCACATAAGAATAAATATTGAGCTTATGTAAGTAGGATACAGGTAAATAAGAATACTCTATTACTCGTTTTTTTGCCTAAAAAATCATTTGTTATTTATAAAAGTAAGACTATATGTATTCAACTTTGCTAGATATACTATTTTGTACAAAAAAAGAGACATAATAAAATGCTTTTCATTCATACATTAGCTATAAATAGTTTTTTTTATAAAAATCATTTATTTCATACATTCATGTCTTGTCAGAAACTCATGGTAGCCATTTTAGAACTATTTATTTTAACCATAATAGTTGTATTGTCTTTATTATCACGCATATATGGATAAAAATAGGATGAATAGGGTAGATGCAGATATATCTTACTGTTTTTATATCACATATTATCAGATATTTAGCTACTTATTGCTATCTATAATATAGTTCTATTCTTGAAAACACAAGTCTGATAATCAATAATATATTACGTACTAAGTTCTGCGAAAACATTGCAAGTCTCTTACATTGGTATGCAAACTCAGGAAGTAGCCATTAAAACTACTTTAAAGATTGTAATGAAAGCCGACGCACAACAGCTTGAAGAAGTTATGGTAGTTGCGTATGGTACAGCTAAGAAATCTTCGTTCACTGGAGCTGCAAGTAACGTGAATGCAGAGAAAGCATTGAAAGACATTCCTGTAACTACATTTGAACAGGCATTGCAAGGTAGTGCTCCAGGTGTAACCGTAAATCAAAGTAGTGGCCAACCGGGAGCTGGCTTAAGTATACGTGTTCGTGGTACAGGTTCTATGAATGCTTCAAATAATCCACTTTATGTTATAGATGGTGTCCCTGTCATCTCAGGTGATATCGCTGTATCTGGTGTTAGTGGTGACAGTAAAGCCTATAATGTAATGGCATCGATTAATCCTGATGATATTGAATCCATCACGGTGTTGAAGGATGCAGCTGCTGCCTCTTTGTATGGTTCGCGTGCTGCCAATGGTGTTATCTTGATTACGACCAAAAGAGGAAAAGAAGGAAAAACAAGCGTAAATTTCAAAGCTAGTTTTGGTTTTTCAGACTGGGCGGTGAATAATCATCCGAAAGTGAATGGGGAACAAGCACATGAACTGGTTTACGAAGCCGGATATAACGAAGCAGTTATTTATGGCGGTTATGATGATGCCAATGCAAAAGCTTATGCGCAAGAACTGGCCGATTCTTATGCTCCTCTACTCGATAAATATTCTAATTGGGAAGATGTACTTTTCAGAGATCACGGATTCAGTCAGAATTATGAGTTCTCTGCTCAGGGGGGAAATGAGAAAAATAAGTTTTATGCTTCCCTTGCTTATAAAGATGAGCAGGGTAAGGCTATTCATACTGGTATCGAAGGCTTTACCGGTCGCTTGAATGTTAGCCATAAATCATCAGATAATAAGTTGGAATTCGGTGCTAATGTGACATTCTCCAAGCAATTCTCAAGAATGGCAGATGAAGGAAGTTCATACGCTAATCCCTACTTTTTGGTAAATTGGGTATGTATGCCGAATATCCCTATTTATAATGAAGATGGTTCTTATTACAATGATTTTCCCTTCCCACAGTTAGGAATGATGAATCCACTTGAAAATATGGGATTGGAAAGGAATACTTCGGATGTATTCAGAAGTGCCAACTCCTTATGGGCACAATATCAATTTATTGAGGGCTTAACCTTGAAAGAAACTGTTAGCTATGATTTCATTCTCAATAATTCAGAAACGTGGTGGCCAAGCAATTCCCAAAATGGATCAAATGCGGGTAAGAACGGTTTGATGATTAAGATTCCATATCAGTTCCAGAATCTTTATTCTTCCACTGTATTAAACTACAATCATTCATTTGGTGGTTTGCATAACCTAGATGCTTTGATTGGATGGGATATAGATATGCGTCATACGCAAATGGTTCAAGCTGTAAACCAAAATTATCCAACAGATAAATTACCGGAAATGGGGAATGCTTCAGATCCTCAAACCGCTTATTCTGGCCATAGCGATGACCGTATGTTATCATTCCTCTCTCGTATTAATTATGATTATGATAGCAAATATTATGTTTCTGCTAATTATCGACGTGATGGAAGTTCCCGTTTGGGCGAAAATCAACGTTGGGCCGACTTTTGGTCTGTGTCTGCCGCTTGGAGAATCAGCAAAGAGGCATTTATGGAGAATCTTGCTTATATCAATGACTTGAAAATCCGTGCATCTTATGGTGTTAATGGTACATTACCCAATAGTCTGACCGGACACATGCAGCTCATCGGATATGGTTATAACTATATGAAGAATCCTGGTTCATTCCCTAGTCAGTTAGCAAATCCCGATTTATCATGGGAAAAGAATTATAATTTCAATATCGGTTTCGATGCACGACTTTTCGATAGAGTAGGTATTACATTCGACTATTATAATCGCAACACAAAAGATTTGCTTCAGAGTCAACCGGTATCTTTAGTTACAGGTTTTTCCTCAATTCTGAAAAATGTGGGTGAAATGCAAAATAAAGGTGTAGAGTTGGATGTAAATGTGGATGTATTTAGAGATACTCCTCTGAAATGGACTACTGGCCTGAACCTATCACATAATTCCAATAAGGTGAAAAAATTATATGGAGGCAAAGATATTATTGATGGTACCAGTATTCTTCGTGAAGGTGAGTCTTATTACTCTTGGTGGAGTCGCGAATGGGCCGGTGTTGATCCGGAAACCGGTGAAGAGCAATGGGTTTTAAATACTAAGAACAATGATGGAAGCCTTAATAAAGAATTGACCAAGGACCCGAGTAAAGCACAACGTGTTATTATAGGAAAACCAGATCCGGTTATTATTGGTGGATGGAGAAATACTCTTTCATGGAAAGGTGTGGAATTAAATGCTTTATTTACTTATTCACTGGGCGGACATATCATGGATGATATTGAGTTACTTTATTTGGGAACAGATGGTGAAACTCCTTACTACAATATCTCAGCTGACCAGTTGAACAGATGGCAGAAACCGGGTGATAAAACTGATGTTCCTCGTCGTGTTAATGGCAATCCCTATGCTCGTTATGCCAGCGACCGCTATATGAAAAGTTCCAATTATCTCCGTCTGAAAACTTTAAGTTTATCCTATACCTTACCATCCAGATGGGTTCGTTCTGCCAAAATGAATAATGTACGTGTATTCTTCTCCGGAAGTAACCTATTGACTTGGTCCGCTTATAAGAATGTAGATCCGGAACAAGCTATCAATGGAGTCACCTCCTTTGCATTTCCGGCATTAAAGACCTTTACATTTGGTTTCGAAATCGGATTATAATTAACTGACATTAAAAAAGAAACAAATATGAAAATCAAATCTTTAATATTAGCTACAGTTGTGTCGATCATTGTATTTACCTCCTGTGATGATTTCTTGAAGGTAAATCCCGACGATGCTCTCCCCCCAGAAGAAGCTTTGAGCGAGCAAAAAGACTTGGACAAAGCGCTGAATGGAATGTATTATACGCTGACAAATACCAGTTTTTATGGATGTAATTTCTTGGTACGAGGTGAAGTCGGTGGCGATGATATACAGCCTATAGGTCAGACCGCTTCTCGCACAGAGAATTATTATCGTTTTATTCACCGGATTAACAATTCTCCTGAAGGTCTTTGGAGTATTCCTTATGGAATTATCAATAGCGCCAATACAATGCTGGCTGTTATTGATAATATTCCAGAAACAGTTGAACGTGATAATTCGGAAGGTGAAGCACTTGCTATCCGTGCTCTTTGCCATTTCAATTTATTACTAACTTATGGTACACCATATTTGAAAGATAATGGTACGTCTTATGGGGTTCCTTTGGCGGATCGGGTTATCTCAGAAGATGAACTACCCTCACGTGCAAGTGTGGCTGACGGTTATAAGATGGTTATAGAAGACTTAGAGAAGGCCATCGGTCTTTTAAATGAAGAAACGAACTATGGGCATATTAATCGTTGGGCAGCAAAAGCTTTGTTAGCACGTGTTTATCTTTATAAAGGAGATTGGGACAATGCTTTCAAATATGCTGATGAAGTAGCACAGGATGGCCCCTATTCATTGGTTTCCAATGCAGAGTATCTTTCTATTTGGGCACAAAAAGAAAATTCGGAATCAGTTTTTGATATTGACATTGATGAAACTCGTTCAGGTAACCTTGAATTATTTGGTTATGTAGCAGGTCCTGATGGATATGGCGAGTTAATTGCTACAAAAGCATTTGTTACTTTAATATCTGAATATCCAAATGATATACGTGCAGGACTTTTTGAAGCGGATAATAATGGAGAGATAAGGTTTATCAATAAATACCCGGGCTATAATGGGAAATTACCGGTTAATAATGTACGCGTACTTCGTTTATCAGATATCTACTTAATAGCTGCTGAAGCTGCACTGAAAAAATCAACTCCCAATCAGGATAAAGCAGATTTCTATTTGAATGAGATTCGAAAACGTGCAGTTCCCGAGTTAACAGATGTTACTGCGACAGAAGAGCTTATTTTGAAAGAAAGAAGAAAGGAACTGGTCATGGAAGGTCATCGCTTCTACGATGCAATGCGACTAGGTTTAACCCTAAACCGTGAAAAAACACCAGGTGAGGGTACTGACCATTACTTAAATTCAACGGATTTAATATCTCCGAACTGGGATGATTACAGAATAATATTAGCTATTCCACAAGCAGAAGTTGATGTTAACCCTAATATTCAAGGGCAGCAGAATCCGGGATACGAATAAAGTCTTCTTAAAATAAAGTTGTTTTAGCTGAAATGCACCCTAAAAGTTTTATATATGACTTTTAGGGTGTTTTCTTATATTTATTTTCTCTAATTAAACCTGTAATTCTCTATTATATAAGAGAATAAATATTGATTTAATATAGGCTAATTGGAAGTTAGAGTAAATGTTCTATTTATCGTTTTTATCGATACTGTTATTTGTTGTTTGTGAGAATGAAATTGTTCGTATTAAGCCCAACTGTACATAGAACTTTTTTATTGAAAAATCAAGACTACGTGGTAAATTATTGATATGCATGCAATTTACCAATCTGGTTTGGGTAGAAAATTCAAGTATTTCATACATTTTAATCTCTACTTGAACCCATAGTATTGGTTTTGTCACTCATTTATATTCACAATCAAACAGCAACTAGTTGATAATTAGGTATTTGAAAATAAAATAAAGGAACTTTTAGGTAGATACAAATATATGTTCATGTTCTGTATATAT
>OKTX01000323.1_pt1 | contig 35443 bp, 29 predicted proteins | sample 1606261 | NCBI WGS metagenome assembly OKTX01 (sample SAMEA3879543, study PRJEB24766) | human gut metagenome | biome: human-associated habitat; feature: feces | place: USA | collected 1985/1987 | reverse complement strand
GATAGGGATAATAAATCAGAAGTTAATTTCAAAAACAGACTTTTTCTACAATCTGCAAAATTTCTTTACAGAAATTTTTATCCTTATTTTTTCTTTACCCGATTCAATGCGTATCCGTTTTTACGGCTAATAATTATCACGGTGGTGAAAACTTGGAAGAACAGCTTTCAGAAAAAGAACTTGCCGACCTTAAAGCAAAGGAACTTGACATACTCGTAAAATTCGACAGGATGTGCAAGGAGAACAATTTACGCTATTTTATTACAGCAGGAACGCTTCTCGGTGCGGTAAGGCACAAGGGCTTTATCCCGTGGGACGATGATATTGACGTTGTAATGCTCAGAAAGGATTTCAAAAAGCTGAACGGCGTATGCAAAAAAGCATTACCCGAAGGACTTTTTCTACAGGACAAGAAAAATGACAAGGGTTACCCGTTCCACTTTGACAAGATAAGGCTTGACAATACAGAGGTCATCGACCCATTCCTTGAAGGCGTAAATATGCACAAGGGTATTTATATAGATGTTTTCCCTGTGGACAAGTGTCCCGAAAACAATAAACTGGCACAATTCATGTTCAAATGGGTAAGCACGACATCTTATGCGCTTATAGCAAAGCAGAACAAGGATTTTGACTTTGACTATACCAAAAAATCAGCCCGTATGCTTTATCACTTTATGATAAAGATGCCAAGAGGCTTTGTTATTGCGATTCGTGACTTTGTTGTCGGTATCTTCAATGTATTCTGTTCGGGCAAAAAGCTGTGTACCGTAAGCGGTGCGCACGGCTTCCCCAGAGAAACATATAAAAGCGAATGGTTTGAGGAGAAGATAATGCTCCCGTTTGAGAGCGGCGAATATCCCGCACCGGCAGGATATGACAGTCTTCTCACCAATATGTACGGCGACTATATGAAACCGCCGGAAGATGATGAAAAAAGCGGTCACTTCACAAGCGTTGAAAGTGACAAATAAGCATTTGAATAAGGAACTATACGAAAGGACAAAAAGCATGAAAAGAGTAATTACCTACGGAACATTCGATCTGCTCCACTACGGACACATTGAACTTCTCAAAAGAGCAAAGGCACTCGGAGATTATCTTATCGTAGTGCTTTCAACAGATGAATTCAACTGGAACGAAAAACAGAAGAAGTGCTATTTCAGCTATGAGATAAGAAAGCAGCTTCTTGAAGCTATCCGCTACGTCGATCTTGTTATCCCCGAAACCTGCTGGGATCAGAAGATAAGCGACGTAAAGGAATACCACGTTGACACATTCGTAATGGGCGACGACTGGAAGGGAAAGTTTGATTTTCTCAAGGAATACTGCGAGGTAGTTTATCTGCCCAGAACACCCGAAATTTCAACTACGCAGATAAAGCACGACCTTAGCGACAAGTAATATAAAGATAAACAGACAGTCGCATGATTTCACGGAGGAACTAAAATGAGCAACCCCTTTACCTACGCCAATAAGGTACGCAAAAAATTCAAGGATCCTTACTGGGTAGCGAAAAACAAGTATATAACCTATTATGAGCAGTTACCGATAGACGAAAAAGTGATACTGCTTGAATCGCAGACCGCTACAAAGATCAGCGGTAACCTGTTCTATATTCTGAAATATCTTTTGACAGATGAAAAATACGCCGGATATACGGTTTACCTTTCATCATGGGGAAGATATGTAAAAAGCATTACGGCTATTCTTGAACACTACGGATTCGAAAACGTAAACATTGTTGTTTATGCTTCCGATGATTATATGCGTCTGCTTGCAAGCGCAAAATATCTGATAAACGACGCTACCTTTCCTAACTACTGGATAAAGAAAAAGGGACAGGTATATATAAACACATGGCACGGCACACCGCTCAAAGCCATGGGACGCAAGGTGCATAACGATGTATTCTTCGGAAACGTTCAGAAGAACCTTGTAAATGCCGACTATCTGCTTTATCCCAACATCTTTACGAAAGACGTAATGATAAGGGACTATATGCTTGAGAATATTTCTTCAAATTCCTATATACTCTGCGGTTATCCGAGAAACACAGTATTCTTCGACAGGGACGCAGAGCAAAAGATAAGAGAAGAGCTTGAGATCACCGACAAGAAGATATACGCATATATGCCGACATGGAGAGGTACTGTCGATAAGGTCGGCGTATCAAAAAACGACGCATATCTTATGTATTACCTTTGCGAGCTTGACAAAAGACTTACCGATGACGAGATATTCTATATCAACATTCACCCTATGGCAATGCACGCCAAGAATACGGCGGAAGTCAGCAAACTCAAACATATAAAGAACTTCCCCGCAGAGTATGAAACATACGACTTCCTTAACATTGCAGACGTTCTTGTTACAGACTATTCAAGCGTATTCTTCGATTATGCCTGCACACGCAAAAAAGTGGTGCTTTTCCCGTATGATAAAGACGAATATCTCTGCGACAGAGGTATGTACATGGATATGGACGACCTGCCTTTCCCTCAGGTATTTGACCTTGACGCTCTTGTAGACGAGCTGAGAAGCGAAAAGAACTACGACGATACAGAGTTTGTAAAGACATACTGCACATGGGACAGCAGTAACGCTACAGCTCAGCTTTGTGACAGAACGATCCTCGGTATCGACACAGGACTTACTGTAGGACCTGTAACCGGAAACGGCAAGGAAAACGTGCTGATATATGCCGGCAACCTTGACAAGAACGGCATAACCACATCGCTCAGATCCCTTATGAAAAACATTGACCTTGACAAGCGAAACTACTACATTTCATTCTGTCAGGGAAAAGCAAAAAGACACGGCGAACAGCTTGCAACATTCAGTGATAAGGTAAACTTCTTCGCAGTAGCAGAATACTTCAACCTTACAGCCGCAAACAAGACCGTAAACAAGCTGTACAAGGAACACCTTGTTTCTACGAATCAGTATATCAAATCGCTCGGAAAGCGTATCGAACAGAACTTCCTGCGTTCATACGGCAATGCAAAGTTTGACAGGGTTATCCAGTTCTGCGGATATGAGGACGAGATGATTCTGCTCTACAGCCAGTTCAAAGGTCAAAAGACGATATGGGTGCATAATGATATGCTCGCCGAAATCAAGACAAGAAGCAACCAGAGAAAAGACCTTCTTGAATATGCTTACCACACTTATGACAATGTTGTTGCGGTAACCGATGATATTGTCGCACCTACGCAGATACTTGCAGGTAAGGACAAGAAGATCAACATAGTAAAAAATACTATTGACTACAAGACGATTCTTACAAACAGCGAACAGCCTATAGCCCTTGACCCCACCACAAAATGTTCTGTAGAGCCTGAAAAGTTCTATGAGATAATGCAATCGGACGCTAAGAAGTTCATAAATGTCGGTCGTTATTCGCCCGAAAAAGGTCACGACAGACTTATAGACGCTTTCTATAAGCTCTGGCAGAAGGATAACAGCATATATCTTATAATAATGGGCGGCAACTCAAGAGCAAAAAAGTACGAAGAGCTTATTGAAAAAGTAAACGGAATGGGTCTTTCCGAAAATGTAATTCTTCTGCTTTCGGTAAGCAACCCTTATCCTATAATCAAGGCTTGCGACGGATTTATATTAAGCTCGTTATATGAGGGCTTCGGACTGGTTCTTGCCGAAGCGGACATTCTCGGTCTGCCAATCGTTTCAACAGATATTACAGGACCCAGAACATTTATGCACAAGTACGGCGGTACTCTTATCGAAAACTCCGACGACGGCGTTTATAATGGCTTACAGATACTGTATAGCGGTGAAGTTAAGCCGCTGAACGTTGACTATGAGGCTTACAATCAAGAATGTGTAGCAGAGTTTGAAAAGCTGTTTGAATAATTTAATAATTTACCGATAATAAAGCGGGGAGCATTTCACTTGGAAACGCTCCCCGTTTTTCTTATTCATTCACCTCAAACTTATACCCTACTCCCCATATAAGCCTTATGCTCCATTTTGAAGATAAGCCGTCAAGTTTGGATTTCAGCAGGCTGACAGATTCTTCGACCAGTGCGTCACTGCCCTTTGCATCAGGACCGAATACTTCATAGGCAAGCTGTTCCTTGCTGAACACACGGTTCGGATTTGCTATAAACGAGCGGAGTATCTCAAGCTCGTTAAGCCCCAGCGGATACTCCTTGTCGCCTACCTTCGCACAGTTATGTTCATTATCAATCGACAGCGTGTCACACTCGCCACGCAGCTTCCCGTCATATTTGTCGAATACCTCCGACAGCTGTCCTATATCAAGCGGAAGCGATAAAGTATGCTCGCCACCGTCATTCTTCAGCGTATATATATCAGCCATAAGAGAGGTATGGCGGCATTCCTGCTCTGCATCAAGATAGCAGCCGCCGAGTATTATAATATCGGGGTGAAGAATAAGACATTCACGCACAACGTGCTGTGTATCCTCGCTTATATCGCATATCGTTTTTACCTTAAAGCCCTCTTTTTCGGCATAGTTCTCAATAAAATCACATATATGCTCGTTGTCGCAGGCTATTATAATCTTCTTTGACATTTCAGTGCCTCCGTAAAGTACACAATATTAAATATTAAAGCGATAAATCCTTATCGCCCTGTTTCTATTTATATTATACAGCCCCTCACGCCTTTTTTCAACACCTTTTTCAAAAATTCCGTCAATTTTATGTGTAAATCTGCATAAATAATTATCAATCTGCCGAACGACTTTTATATTAATGTAACAAAATTATCACTTTTCACATTTTACCCCTTGATTTTTATGCGTAAAGTGATTACAATAATAATCAGCGGTTAGCACTCAAACATAAAGAGTGCTAACAACTTGGAAATCAAAAGCACCGTCACAGTTAAAAAGTGACAGCAAATATAACAAGGAGGTCATTCAAAATGACGATCAAACCGTTATCGGACAGAGTAGTTATCAAGATGCTCGAAGCAGAAGAAACAACAAAGGGCGGTATAATTCTTACAAGTGCCGCACAGGAAAAGCCCCAGGTAGCAGAAGTTGTTGCGGTAGGCCCCGGCAAGACAGTTGACGGAAAGCTCGTTCCCGTACAGCTTAAAGTCGGCGACAAGGTTCTTATGAGCAAATACTCAGGAACAGAAGTCAAGGTTGACGGCGAAGAATACACAATACTCCGTGAGGAAGACATCCTCGCAGTTGTAGAATAATTGAAAGTGAGGAACATTCACAATGGCTAAACAGATTATATACGGTGAAGAAGCCCGCAAGGCTTTACAGGCAGGTATCGACCAGCTTGCAAACACAGTAAAGATTACACTCGGCCCTAAGGGCAGAAACGTAGTGCTTGACAAGAAGTTCGGCGCTCCGCTGATTACAAACGACGGTGTTACTATCGCCAAGGAAATTGAGCTTGACGATCCTTTCGAAAACATGGGCGCTCAGCTTGTTAAGGAAGTTTCCACAAAGACAAACGATGCCGCAGGCGACGGTACAACAACAGCTACTCTGCTCGCTCAGGCTCTTATCAGAGAGGGTATGAAGAACATTGCCGCAGGCGCTAACCCTATGGATGTTAAGCGTGGTATCTCAAAGGCAGTTGACTCGGCAGTAGCAGAGATAAAGAAGAATTCAAAGGCTATCGAGAACAGCGATGGCATTGCCCGTGTAGCTACAGTTTCATCCGGTGACGAAACAGTAGGTAAGCTGATTGCAGAGGCTATGGAAAAGGTTACAACAGACGGCGTTGTTACTCTTGAAGAAGGCAAGACAGCAGAAACATACAGCGAAGTCGTTGAAGGTATGCAGTTCGACAGAGGCTACATTTCACCTTACTTTGCAACAGATACAGATAAGATGACAGCTAACCTTGATGACGCTTACATCCTTATCACAGACAAGAAGATAAGCAACATTCAGGACGTTCTGCCCTTACTTGAACAGGTCGTACAGGCAGGTAAGAAGCTGCTTATCATCGCTGAGGACATCGAGGGCGAGGCTCTTACAACACTTATCCTCAACAAGCTGCGTGGTACATTCGTATGCGTAGGTGTAAAGGCTCCCGGCTTTGGCGACAGACGCAAGGAAATGTTACAGGATATCGCAATTCTTACAGGCGGTACTGTTATCACATCAGAACTCGGTCTTGAGCTTAAGGATACAACTATCGACCAGCTTGGCCGTGCTAAGAGCGTAACAGTTTCGAAGGAAAACACAACGATTGTAAACGGCGCAGGTTCAACAGAGCAGATTCAGGCAAGAATCGCTCAGATAAGAGCCGCTATTGAGAACACAACAAGCGAATTTGACAAGGAAAAGCTTCAGGAAAGACTTGCAAAGCTTGCAGGCGGTGTTGCTGTTATCAAGGTCGGTGCCGCTACAGAAATCGAAATGAAGGAAAAGAAGCTCCGTATCGAAGACGCTCTTGCAGCCGCTAAGGCAGGCGCAGAGGAAGGTATCGTAGCAGGCGGCGGTACAGCGCTTATCAACGCTATGCCCGCTGTTGAAACTCTTATCGGTACACTTGAGGGTGACGAAAAGACAGGTGCTAAGATAGTTCTCCGTGCTCTTGAAGAGCCTGTTCGTCAGATTGCCGCTAACGCAGGTCTTGAAGGCTCTGTCATTATCGACACTATCCGCCGTGAAGGCAAGGTAGGCTACGGCTTTGACGCTCAGAACGAAGTATACGGTGATATGATCGCCGCAGGTATCGTAGATCCCGCAAAGGTAACACGTTCAGCTTTACAGAACGCCGCTTCAGTAGCAGCTATGGTTCTTACAACAGAGAGTCTTGTTGCCGACAAGAAGGAAGAAAATCCTGCTCCCGCAATGCCCGCAGGCGGCATGGGCGGTATGGGCGGAATGTATTAATTCCAAACTCAACAGAATAAGATCAGCCCGGTACGGATTTTTCCGTATCGGGCTTTCTGTTTGTTTATAGCTTATAATAGTTATACGCAGTTATTTGCCGCCTTTACCGAATGCCTTGCTCCAGTCAACGTTACGGGCGATTCTGTAACCGCTGTCGGTTTTAGTAAGGTCGGCGGAGAAAACCATATAACAGCTTGTACCGGGTATCTGAGAATTAAGCACCATATAAGCCAATTTTACGTTATCACCGTCTTTATAGGCTTTGGCACAATCATAAAGGCATTCACGCTGTGATAAACTTTCTAAAGCCGGACCGTGCAATCCCGTCTCATTGCACCTGCCGATTGAAATTCCTTTCACGCAGAATTTACCGTCCTGATATGTGAATGTGTCAAAGTCCTTTTCAAACTGTTCAAATGTCGTAATATCGGAATATACCGACTTTTCCGATTCATAAAATTCCTTCATAGACGTAAACGCAGTCGGCTGTGCCGAACTTTCAAACCACTTATCGTAATCGTCTTTTGGGACAGCGGTTATATCCGGCATATCCTTTATCTTGTTACCTGCATTGTAAAGCTCGGTTTCAAGCTTACCACACTTTTCAAGAATATCGGCAACCTCTTTTTGCACCTGCTCATCGTCAATGATTTTATCACCGAGCGCCTCACTGAACATTTTGTCAATTGTAGTTTTGCTGGGCGTCTTATATTCACTGCCGTAGTTATAGCCGAATGACGCTATATCACGTTTGTTTTCCTCTGCAGAACTGTCCACCACGCCGAGTGCAGTAAATTTTTCGTCTTCATAAGAGGAAGTGGATTCTTCAGGCACAGAGGTTTCGGGAGTTGTGATGCTTTCGGTTGTTGATTCCGATGCAGATGATGTAACAGAGGTATCCTGCGATGAAACCGGTTGGGAGGCGTTATTGCCGGCACAACCGCTGAGCAGAGAAACAAGAATTAAAGTGCATATCAAAGTTGTTTTTTTCATAGAATCACTCCTTTTGAATTAGCTAATTTGAAAATCGGCAGAATTCTGATTAATGTAATCAATAGTTACCATTTATTTAATTAAAATGTACCTTTATTTATATCATAGCAAAATTGTTTTAATTTGCCAACCTTGTTCTAATAAATTCGTACATTTTCAACAAATAATAAATGCTTTTTTGTGTATTTATACTCCTTTGTTCAAATGCACAGGCAAGTTACATATATCACGTTCTTAGAAAGCTAATACATGACCGCTTTATTAGCTTTTTACTTGACATTCGCACTTTTAAGCGGTATACTATTAAAGTACGCATAAATTTATTTTAGCTTTTTAAAAAGGAATTTGAGCATGATATACAAAAACCCCGTGCTAAAAGGCTTCTACCCCGACCCCTCCGTCTGTTTTGCAAACGGAAAATATTATCTGGTAACAAGCACCTTTCAGTATTTCCCCGGTGTTGCGCTCTTTGAGAGCGACAACCTTGTAAACTGGAAGCAGATAGGCTATGTGCTGACACGTCCCGAACAGGTAATGCTTGACAAAATACCTGCGTCAGGCGGCGTATTTGCTCCCACTATCCGCTATAACAACGGCAGGTTCTATATGGTGACTACAAATGACACCACCCACAGAAACTTCTATGTTTATACCGATGACATCTACGGCGAATGGTCAGACCCTATCGAAGTCGATCAGGGCGGTATCGACCCGTCGCTGTACTTTGAGGACGACAGAACATTCTTCATAAGCAACGGACAGGATGACTACGGCGAGAGCGGCGTTGTACAGTGCGAGATTGACATTGCTACGGGCAAAAAGCTCTCACACAGTAAGTCTATCTGGAAAGGTTCGGGCGGACGTTATCTTGAAAGCCCCCACGTTTATAAGATAAACGGAAGATATTATCTTATGGCGGCAGAGGGCGGCACAGAATACGGTCATATGATTACATATGCCGTATCGGACGATATATGGGGCGAGTATGTCACAGGCGACAACAACCCCATACTCACTAACCGCAACAAAGCGCCGTACATAATACAGGGTATCGGTCACGGAGATCTGATACAGGACAAGAACGGCGACTGGCATATATTAAGTCTCGGCTTCAGACAGATGGGTATATGGATGCCCTTCCACAGCCTCGGCAGAGAGGTTTTCCTCTCCCCTGCACACTTTGACGAAAACGGCAGGCTGTTCGCAGGTCTTGACGGCACAACAGACGCACAGTATGAAATTAAGGGCGATTTTGCTCAGGATAAGCTGCCCGTATTCACATTCGGCAATACAAATCCTTCGGTTGACTGGTGTTATCTGCGTAAGTACCACCCCGAAAACTATAAGCTGTCTGCGGACAAGTACGAGCTTTGCGGCACCGACCTGACGCTTGACGATGCAGATTCACCTACATTTATCGCAATGCGTCAGCGTGACTTTGATATGGAGCTTTGTGTCAACGTAAACCTTTGCGGCAACGGTGAAGGCGGTGTCACAATGTATATGTGCGAGAACGAGCATTACGATATTGCACTTAAAAAGACGGCGGACGGCACTTTTGCAATACTGAAGCTCAACATCGGCGGAATAAAGCACGAGCAGAACAGAGTTGCGGTAAATGCCGACAATGCAACGCTTATCGTCAGAGCCGACCATTATAATTATAATTTCTTTGTGAAATGCGGCGACACCGAAACACATCTCGGAAGCGGCCAGGTGAAATATCTGACAAGCGAGGTTTCGGGCGGTTTCACGGGTACAATGACAGGATTATACGCTGTAGGAGGTACGGCACAGTTCACAGGTTTCAGCTGTGCATACACCGAGAGCGAAGAATAAAAAAGAGGGTTATAATATGAGTTTTTTCCAGAAAGATATTGAAACTATGCCGAGAGCCGAGCTTGAAAAGCTCCAGCTTGAAAAACTGAAGCACATAACAAAATACTGTTATGACAATGTACCGCTGTACAAGAGAAAATTTGACGAGGCAGGCTTTGATTGCACCAAGATAAAGGCACTGTCGGACATACAGTACATACCGTATACCACTAAGTCGGATTTCCGTGACAACTATCCTTTCGGTATGTTCGCAACTCCGCTCAAAAACGTAACACGTCTGCACGCTTCATCTGGTACAACCGGCAAGCCCACCGTTGTAGGCTACACAAAGAACGACCTTGATATGTGGTCTGACTGCGTAGCAAGACTTGTTACAGCCGCAGGCGCTACAGATGAAGACATAGTGCAGATCGCATTCGGCTACGGACTTTTCACGGGTGCGCTCGGTCTGCATTACGGTCTTGAAAAGATAGGTGCTACAGTAGTTCCCTGCTCATCGGGCAACACCGAAAAGCAGGTTATGCTGATGAAGGACTTCGGCACAACGGCACTTGTCGCTACCCCCTCATACGCTATGCGAATAGGCGAGGTCGCAGAAGAAATGGGTATCGGCAGAGATGAGCTCAAGCTGAGGCTCGGTCTTTTCGGCTCAGAGGGTTGCACTCCCGAAATGAGAGCGCAGATAGAGGATTATCTGCATCTGCTTGCCACCGACAACTACGGTATGAGCGAGCTTATGGGACCGGGCGTTTCGGGCGAATGTTCACTGCGCTGCGGTATGCACTTCAACGAGGATCACTTCCTCCCCGAGATCATCAACTCCGAAACAGGCGAGGTTCTCCCCGAAGGCTCAAAGGGCGAACTTGTTATAACAACACTTTCAAAGGAGGCAATCCCCGTTCTGCGTTATCGCACAAAGGATATTACTTCTATCACTTACGAAAAGTGCGAATGCGGAAGAACTCACGCCCGTATGAGCAAGCCCTCCGGCAGAAGCGATGATATGCTGAAGATCAGAGGCGTAAACGTATTCCCCTCACAGATCGAAAGCGTTATAATGACAATCCCGCAGATAGCACCCCACTATCAGCTTGTTGTTACCCGTGAGGGAAGCAGTGACAGACTGGAGGTCAAGTGCGAGCTTGTTGACGGAAGCGTGCTTGAAAGCCTTGAATCGCTGTCAAACTTACAGAAAAATATCCGCCACAATCTTAAGACGGTTCTCGGCATTGATACAAAGGTCACACTTGTTGAGCCCAAGACAATTGAACGTTTTGAGGGCAAGGCAAAGCGTGTAATCGACCTACGCAACAAGTAATATGAAGCTGAAATATGATGAAGCGGATATGCACGCACAGCTTGTAAAGGTGCTGTATCCCGATGAAACCGCAATGTTTCCCGTATACTGCGTATACAACGATAAATCCTTTATGGGAAGTGCTATGGAATACGGCTATTTAGCCGTTACCGACAAGGGCAGACTGCTGATGATACGCTATGATTTTATAGGCGACGGCAACTGCGGTTCGTGTCCGCTCACCGCTATAAAGAGGCTTAAGATAAAGAAGCTCCTTATCGGTCAGTACAAGCTTGAATTTACGCTTATGACCGACGGTAAGGATTTTAAGACGACAGTACAGGTAGCGCCGAAAATGGCTTTCGGAGCATTCCCCCATCAATACGCAAATTTAAATATGCTGCTTGACGCACTGCTTCCTTATACAGAAAATTAAAGAAAAAGAACCGAAAGAAAAGAGAAACTAAAATGTCGCTTGAAAAGTGTTCGGGATATGAGAAGTGGGTAGACGTTACCAAAGCAGTGTCATAATGACACAGTCAATTCGCCGTTCTAAGAGTTAGCGATTTGCGTAACCTGCGTTACCGGCGGAATTACACAAAGTAATAAAGCAGATAAGCGGTCACAGCATTTCACTGTGACCGCTTTCAGTCTATCGAAAAACCAATTCATTATAGCTATACAGTGAAATGTACCGCCAACACCGCTTAAAACAATTTCTATACTGATAAGGTATTAATATTTTCGTGAGTGTATCAGTGCAACTGCACTGACATTGACTCTTCAAAAAAACGCCACTAACCTAAGATATATGTACTAATATGCGGACGTGTAGCGTTAAGCGTCCCTGATTTGACAGGATATACAATGTTCCGGTGGTTATTCTAGTTCCGCCAACACCCCAGCGGGGTAAGGGTATGGGTAAGGAAAGAGGGAGCCACGAGGGAGAAAACCTAAGGGACAGGGATAGGGGCAGCAGTCCCTCTCCCTGATCCCTTTGGTTGTCTCCCTCTTTCATATCGACAAGTGTATCCACTCGAATAGCGAACCCGAGAAGTGCTATCCTACAAATAGCACTATCGGTAGCCTGTTATCATTGTCGGAGTTGAACGATATAACAGAAGCACATCAAATAAAAGACTTTTTATACAGTCTGTATCCACTGCTTTCGGGCAGTGGATTTTTTATATAACTGCTGACTACGGTAAAAATTAACAAACAAAACTTGAAATTAAATTCATAATTCGTATAAAAATTTATATAAAACACTTGACAAGTTATGAAGAATGTGCTACAATATAGTCACAGTCGGAAACAGGCTGTTGAGATAGAAATTGAAATAGATATTTGAATATGAAAGGGATGATCGTCAAAAATGAGTAAAAGCGTATACAGTCTTGTACTGACCGATGAGATAGTACGGGCGATAGACTCTCTTGCGTACAGAATGAACACCAGCCGCTCGGCACTGATAGACAGGATACTTGCCGAAAAGCTGTCGATGCAGACGCCGGAGATACGGATGCGTAACATAATGGAAAATATCGGCAGTTTTTTTGACGATGAGATTTTCCGCTTGCAGACTGCGGCGGGCGATGGAGGAATGCTTATAAAAAGCCCGTTGCCTTATAAATACAAGCCGACTATACGTTACTCCGTAGAACTGCTCAGAGAGGACAGGTATCTGGGCAGGCTGAAGGTCAGCTTCAGAACGCAGAATATGGCGCTGATGGAGCTGATGAACGATTTCCTGACCTGCTTTGCAAATATAGAACGCAGACATTTGTCACGCTTTGACGGAATTGACGTGGTGATGCAGATAGACAACGATAAGATGGTAAGGATGCTCAACAAGCCTCTCATCAAGGACGGAAGGAGCGTCAGCGACCCGAATCTTATCGCAGAGGCTATTGCGGATTATGTCAATTTTCTTGACAGGGCAATCAAGCTCTATTTTGAAAACGCAGACAACAGAAAGCAGGCGGTTTCGCTTGTGGATTCACTTTATAATGAGCGTATCAAGACATTGAAGGTTATCCTGTGATGCCTTGTACAACGAAGAAAGGATGATGTGATATGCTTAACACAAACAATCTGACACAGAAATCAATGGAAGCTATAAGCACTGCGCAGAGTATAGCTGTTTCATATCAGAACATGAACATAGAACAGCAGCATATTCTTCTTGCACTGCTTCAGGCTGAGGACGGACTTATTCCTCAGCTTATAAAGAAGATGGGTGCTGACGCTTCACAGCTTACAAGGCTTACAGAGCAGAGCGCCGCAGGAATTCCGAAGGTAACGGGCAGTGGCAGAGATCCCGAAAAGGTGTATGTATCTCCCGATGTTGATAAGGCATTTACCGCCGCTGAGGAAAAAGCAAAGCAGATGAAGGACGAGTATATCTCGGTAGAGCATCTGTTCATAGGACTTCTTGAAAAGCCGAACTCACAGCTTAAGGACATTTTCGCAAAGTGCGGTATTACCGAAAAGGCATTCTTACAGGCACTTGAGCAGGTAAGGGGCAGTGTGCGTGTTACCGGACAGAATCCGGAGGAAACCTACGATGTGCTTAAAAAGTACGGTCAGGATTTAACGGAACTGGCACGGCAGAACAAGCTCGACCCCGTTATCGGCAGAGATACTGAGATAAGGAACGTTATCCGTATTCTTTCCCGTAAGACAAAGAACAACCCTGTGCTGATAGGCGAACCCGGTGTAGGTAAAACAGCTATCGCCGAGGGACTCGCACTGCGTATAGTGCGTGGAGATGTTCCCGAAAACTTAAAGGAGCGCCAGATATTCTCGCTTGATATGGGTGCGCTTGTTGCAGGCGCAAAGTACAGAGGCGAATTTGAGGAAAGACTTAAAGCGGTATTGCAGACCATAAAGAAATCCGAAGGTCAGATAATACTGTTCATAGATGAGCTTCATACCATAGTAGGCGCAGGCAAGACTGACGGTGCAATGGACGCAGGAAATCTGCTGAAGCCTCTGCTTGCAAGAGGCGAGCTTCACTGCATAGGTGCGACAACGCTCAACGAGTACAGACAGTACATTGAAAAGGATGCCGCCCTCGAAAGACGTTTCCAGCCGGTAATGGTAAACGAGCCTACGGTCGAGGATACTATTTCCATACTGCGTGGCTTAAAGGAACGTTACGAGGTGTTCCACGGCGTAAAGATTCACGACTCGGCACTTATCGCCGCCGCAACGCTGTCTGACAGATATATTTCGGACAGATTCCTGCCCGATAAGGCAATAGACCTTGTAGATGAAGCGTGTGCGCTCATCAAGACAGAAATGGAATCTATGCCGTCAGAGCTTGACGACATCCGCAGAAAGATAATGCAGCACGAGATAGAAGAAGCCGCTCTCAAAAAGGAAACCGACCGTATCTCCGTTGAGCATCTTGCTGAGGTACAGCAGGAACTTGCCGAAATGCGTTCAAAGTTCAACGAGATGAAGGCAAAGTGGGAGAACGAGCGTAACGCCATCTCAAAGGTACAGAAACTGCGTGAGGAGATTGAAAGCACCAACAGCCTTATTGAGCAGGCTGAAAGAAGCTACGATCTGAACAAGGCGGCAGAGCTTAAATACGGCAAGCTCCCTCAGTTACAGAAGGAGCTTGAGGAAGAAGAAAAGCTTGCAGAGCAGTCAAAGTCTGCCTCTATGCTGCACGATAAGGTTACAGAGGAAGAGATTGCAAAGATTATCTGCCGCTGGACAGGTATCCCTGTTTCAAAGCTGATGGAGGGCGAGCGTGAAAAACTGCTCCACATGGAAGATATACTTCATAAGCGTGTAATAGGTCAGGACGAGGCTGTCGAAAAGGTAAGCGAGGCTATACTGCGTTCAAGGGCAGGCATCGCAAATCCCGATCAGCCTATAGGCTCGTTCCTGTTCTTAGGTCCTACCGGTGTTGGTAAGACGGAGCTTGCAAAGGCTCTTGCCGAGGCTCTGTTTGACGATGAACACAGCATGGTTCGTATTGATATGTCGGAGTATATGGAGAAATTCAGCGTGAGCCGTCTTATCGGTGCGCCTCCAGGATATGTCGGATATGAGGAGGGCGGTCAGCTTACCGAAGCGGTAAGAAGAAAACCCTACTCGGTCGTACTTCTTGACGAGGTAGAAAAGGCTCACCCCGATGTGTTCAATATCCTGTTACAGATTCTCGATGACGGCAGAATCACCGATTCTCAGGGCAGAACGGTAGACTTCAAGAATACTATTATCATTCTGACAAGTAACCTCGGCTCATCGTATATCCTTGACGGTATCAACGATAAAGGCGAGATTTCCGAAGAAGCAAAAAACGAGGTCAACAAATTGCTTAAAACGCAGTTCAGACCCGAGTTCCTCAACCGTCTTGATGAGATTGTATTCTACAAGCCGCTCCGCAAGGACGAGATTTCCGGTATTGTCGATCTTATGCTCGGCGAGCTTAAGAAACGTCTTGCCGATAAGGAAGTAGGCTTTGCTATTACAGACGCCGCAAAGGACTATGTAATCGACAACGGCTTTGACCCCAACTACGGCGCAAGACCGCTCAAGAGATTCATACAGCGTAAGATAGAAACGCTTATCGCAAGAAAGCTGATAGCCGATGATGTAGCACCCGGCAGTACGCTGACGGTAGACTATGACGGCGAAAAGCTGATTTGCAGTGAGAGCTGATAAATGAATTACGGTCACGGGCAACAGTCCGTGACCGTATTTTTTGTACTATAAACAGTACAGCTTTCGCCGGAAATATAGACAAGCGGTTATCGGTGTGCTAAAATATATCGTGTAAGGAGTGATATTTTGAGAAAGAAAATAACAGCGGTGCTGACTGCGCTTGTAATGCTTACAGGCTGTACGGCAAATGCACCGGTTTCATCGGAAAATGCCTCATCCTCATCCGGCTTTTCATCGGAAAATGCTTCATCTTCATCCGGCTTTTCGTCGGAAGTATCGGCTGAAGGCTCATCATACGGCGAAACGCAGATCGTTACCAAAGAAAACGACAATGTAAATAACCTTGACAGCGATGAGATGAAGGTGCATTTTATTGATGTCGGACAGGGCGACAGCATTTTCATCGAACTGCCGAATACAAAGACAATGCTTATAGATGCGGCTGAAAATGAATATGCGGACAGGATAACCAACTATATTTATTCCTGCGGATACAATACGCTTGATTATGTTGTCGCCACTCATCCGCACAGCGACCATATCGGCGGTATGGCTGACGTTATCGGTGCGTTTAATGTCGAAAATGTTATATTAAGTCCCGCAACGCACACGACAAAGACGTATACGAATATGCTTAAGGCGATAGACGACAGCGGTGCTAAGGTGACAATCGGAGTAGCCGGAACGGAGATTTTCTCTGACGGCGATTTGTCGGCGGTTGTGATAGCACCTGTTACGGAGGACTACAGCGACCTTAACAACTCGTCCGTTATGGTGATGCTGACCTACGGCAGCAGGAAGTTTTTATTCACAGGCGATGCGGAAAACGGCGAGGAAAACACTATTACAGCCGATATAGACTGTGATGTGCTGAAGGTCGGCCACCACGGAAGCAGTACCTCGACAAGCAGAGCTTTTCTGACAGCGGCAAGCCCCGAATATGCGGTCATATCCTGCGGTATGGGCAATTCATACGGACATCCGCACATCGAAACGCTCGACAGGCTGAAGGGTGCAGGAGTGAAGGTATACCGCACCGATCTGCAGGGCGATATAATAATGACCTGTGACGGCGAAAATATAACCGTGAATGCAGAGCCAAGTGAGGCAGGCGGTGCATCGTCCGGAGAGAGCAAATCCGAAACAACTAAATCGACGACCACAACAAAAATAACCAATACAACGGTAACAGAGAAACCTGCGGAAGAAAATCCCGTAAGCTATTCGTATGTGCTGAATACTAACACTATGAAGATACATCGTGCAAGCTGCTCATCGGTAAGTCGGATGAGCGAAGAGAATAAAGGCTATACGAATGACTATGACGGGGCGATAGCGGCAGGCTATACGCCGTGTATGGTATGCAGTCCCGAAAAAAGCTGAAACGGAAAATGCTTCTGCTGTTTTACAAAACGGCAGGAGCATTTTTGCATAAATTGTTCCGAACAGGTTGACAATACCACATTCCTGTGCTAAAATAAAACTGCGACACAATTCAATATTTAAACTGTGAAAGTATTCATTTTTACTACGGTAAAAGTGCATGCTCTATTTTCGTATACTTTCACAGGATATGAATTGTGTCGCAGCAATCGGAGTTGTGCATTTTTCGGTGCGTGGCTTCGGCTGCGCACTTTTTTATTTTAGAAAGGAATATGAAAACATGAGAGCAAAGAAATTTTCGGCGGTTGCTACAGCGGTTGCACTTTTGATCTCATTGACCGCCTGCACAGGCACAGGCAATGAGCAGGCAAGCAGTGCGGATAAAAGTACATCGGATATAATAGATAGTGCTACTTCTTCAGTTGACGAACATACAAGTACAGAATCTGTAGAGGAAACGTCATCAGGAAATGATAACGCTAACGATGAAAGCACCATAACGGAATCATCGGAAACTTCTGTAGCTGACACAACATCTTCAATTCCTATGCAAGAAGAAAAGATTGAAGAAAGAGATGTGTATGATGAAGACGGAAATGTGGTTGATAAGATAAAGGTTAAGGTAGTTGACGGGGTTACATATACTGTAGGGGAAAAGTCAGATGATAAGTGTATACTTGATGGTGTTCCGCTTTTTACTAATGACCCTGAATTTCCTTCGGGCGATATTATTACTATGACTCAAATAGCCATATGTAGAAGGGGATTTAATATATCACAGCAAGAAATTTTTGAAAAATATGTTAAATACCATACGCCTGATGAATGGTATGAGGAAGATGGCGTTAGCTATGGTCCAATGCTTGGCGGTGAGTATTTAAATTATGATCCTAGACTTGAACCTCAGAAATTCTTTAACGGATTTTTTGTAAACCTTGATGACTATTGTGAAAAATTTTTTGAAGATAAAAACGTAGAATTTTATGATAATTTTCCATTTATCCATGGAGAAACGGAATTAGAAAGGATAAAAAAAGCAATTTTTGAGGGGTATTTAGTTGCAGTGAAAATATCTGACCCTGCTTATGGATATGAAGAATTAGAATGGTTTGTAATGGAGGATGGTGGTTCTTTTACTACTCAAGGTTTGCATACTAATTATAGAAATGTAATCTCTATAGGATTTGCAGATGCGCATTGCATTGTATATAATACGAGTGATGGTGAAATTTCAATTTTGTCAAAAAAAATATTCGATGCTTATACTATATAAAGCCTTAATTTGTGTGGGCAAGTTAATAATAAAATTCAAGAGAACTAAACTCAACAAACTGAACCCTCCCTGCATACGCAGGGAGGGCAATTTTATATCACTCAATATTCTGTATCTGTTCCCTTATCTTCTCAATCTCGCTCTTCATATCCACAACAAGTCTTGTTATGCGTATATCTGCCGCCTTTGAGCCGATAGTGTTGGTTTCCCTGTTGATTTCCTGCACCAGAAAATCAAGCTTTCTGCCTATCTCCTTGTCGCTGTCGAGCATTGAGCGCAGCTGTGAAAGGTGTGAGTGCAGACGTACCGTTTCTTCGTCAACGGCTGTCTTTTCGGAGAATATAGCCGCCTCGGTGAGTATTCTCTGCTCGTCAATATCCGATGAGCCGAGTATCTCTTTGAGTTTGTCCTCTAATCTCTTACGGTATGCGGCGGTGCTTTCGGGTGAGTAAATTTCAACCTTGCTTACCATATCCTCTATTACATCTGCCTTTTCGAGTACATCAGCCTTGAGTGCCGCACCCTCTGTTTCACGCATTGCAATGAACTTGTCGAGTGCCGAGCCGACTACCGACGAAATATCAGCCCAAAGCTGTTCCTCGTCTGTTTCTTCCTTTATCACCGTGAATACATCGGGTATTCTGAAAAGGTCGGAGGCGGAAAGATCGTCCGTTATGCCGAGGTCGGGAGCGATAGTGCGGATAGCTTCTATGTACTGTGATGCTACCTGCTCGTTTACCTTTACCGAAGTGTCCTTTACGTCTATGTTGTAAACGAGGAGCGACAGCTCGACCTTACCTCTTGTTATCTTTTCCTTGAGCATTGTTTTCAGCTTAGGCTCAAGATACTGGTAGTTGCGTGGGAGCTTTGACGAAAATTCAAAGAACTTGTGATTGACACTTCTGATTTCGGCGATGATTTCTCTGCCGTTTATTACAGCCTGTTCTCTGCCGAAACCCGTCATACTTCTTATCATAGTGGGTATCCTTTCTGTTTTTATTTTTTTATCTGCCTGATTTTAATATACGGCTTTTATTTTCCTTTCCCCCCAGCCCCCTTTCCATTGGAACGGGGGAGAAATTACAGGGGCTACCGCCCCTGGTCCCCGTTGGGAGCTACCGCCCCTCAACCCTGACTTATTTGTTTATTATATTTTCAGTTCGCCGCTTTCAAGCATTGATTGTGCGGCAAGTAATATTCCTGTTTTTCCGGACGGATAGGTGATACCGCCCTGCAGCCATACCGCAAACGGCTCTCTAAGCGGTGCGTCCGCTGAAAGCTCTATGCTTGCTCCCATTGTAAATGCGCCTGCCGCCATTATGACCTTGCTGTCATATCCGGGCATATCCCACGGTTCAGGTGTTGCCATAGAGTCAACCGGCGAGCCGTTCTGTATACCCTTGCAGAATGCACAGAGAGCATCGGGTGTGCCGAGTTTTATTGCGGCGATTATATCCGTCCTGTTTTGATTGTACTTAGGGAACGTTTCATAGCCGAGCAGTGAGAAGAATGCACACGCAAAAACCGATGTCTTTACAGCGCTTTCAACTATCTGCGGAGCTAAGAAGAAGCCGAGATACATACCCCTGTTTTCGTCCAGCGAACAGCCTACCTCTTTGCCTGTTCCGACAGTAGTCAGACGGTAGCTGCACAGCTCGACCAGATCCCTTCTGCCTGCTATATAGCCGCCTGTGCGGGCAATAGCACCGCCGGGATTCTTGATAAGACTGCCGATAATAAGATCTGCGCCGACCTCGGTAGGCTCACGCTTTTCAACAAACTCGCCGTAGCAGTTATCAACCATTATAATTGCGTCACTGTTTACGCTCTTGACAGCGCTGATTATCTCGCCTATCTTGCTTATTGACAGCGAATCACGGAGCGAATAACCTCTCGAACGCTGGATATATGCCACCTTACAGCCCTTAGCTACAGCCGCCTTTATTCCCTCAAGGTCGGGTGTGCCGTCGGGGAGAAGATCCACCTGCGCATACTTTACGCCGAACTCCTTCAGTGAGCCGCCGTGTTCGCCGTTTATGACCTCCGTTAATGTATCATACGGTGCGCCTGTTACACACAGCAGTGTGTCACCGGGACGAAGCACGCCGAACAGGGCAGTGGAGAGTGCGTGCGTACCGTTTACAAAGCTGTGACGGACAAGTGCGTCCTCCGTGCGAAAAACCTCGGCATATACCATGTCAAGCTTATCTCTGCCGTCATCGTTGTAGCCGTAGCCGATAGTGCCTTTAAGATGCATTTCGCTGACACGGTTGTTTATAAATGCGGAGAGTACCTTGTTTCCGTTGTACTCTGCGGTTTCGCTGATTTTCGCAAACTGTTCGCTTGCCATTTCTTCGGCCTTCTTTGCCGTTTCGAGCAGTCTGCCGTCAATATTGAAAAATTCCATTTTTATCCTCTTGCTATTTCATACGCTGTACCTGTCGCCGTAAATCCGCAGTTTATATAAAACCGCTGTACGTTTTTCTTGCAGATAAGCGTTATTTTTCTGTTGTCAAGTAAATTAGCCGTACAGGAAAGCAGTGCTGTTCCTATGCCGTTTTTCTGCATATCCCGTCTTACTGCGATGTGCGACAGAAAACAGCTTTTATCATCATCGAAAAGCACTGTCGCCGTTGCAGCGGGTTCGCTCCCGTAATACATTACGATAAGCCTTGATATACCGTGACGTACACGGTGGCAGGTGTCTGCATACCATTCGTCAAACTGATAGTCGGAAAGTGAAAATCCGCTTTTCAGTATCTCAAATACAGTGCGGTAGTCCTCGGTAAATTCCGCTTTCAGCCGATTGTTACACACGGCAGGCATTTGTCCCGATGTCATTATATAAAGCGTTTCGGATTCTTCCGACAGCTTGATATCCGACATTACGGCTTTTGCACCGAGCATTTCCGAAAACGTTATAATGCTTTGCGAATCGCCGTTTTCGTTGCAGTGAACATAAAGCTCACCGCCGTAATAAAGGGCAAGCATATTATCGCCGGTATCGCCCTCATAGAACGTGCAGAAGTCGTACCCCGTTCCGTAAGCCCTGTAATACGCATTTATCCGCCCGACTATCACATTGTCTGACGGATAACCGGGTGGCAGTGCGCCGTATATTCTTCTTATCATTTTTCCGCAAGTGCAAGATACATTGCATACGCAAGCTCAGCGGTACTTTGCACATCGCTTTTCTTTATCATACACGACGACGAGTGCAGATACCTGCACGGAACGGATAGTGCAACCGTTCTGATACCACCGACAGATGAATGGATTGCGCCGCTGTCGTTACCGCCTGCTACAAGCGTCTTTGTCTGGCAGGGAACGTTTATCTCCTTTGCCTTTTCAAAGCCGAGCCGATACAGCTCACGGTCATATATCGTACTTCTGTCCATATAGCTTACTACACAGCCCTTGCCAAGTTCGCATACACGCTTTTCACCGTCATTGCCAGAAAAGTCGCAGGCTGTGGTGGTTTCAAGGACGATAGCGTAATCCGGCTTTACCGTATAAGCGGCAACCTTTGCGCCTCTCGTACCTATCTCCTCCTGCACAGTAAACACGCAGGTAACGTCATACGGCAGATCCTTATTCAGTATATCTACCATAATGGCACAGCCTATCCTGTCGTCAAGCGCTTTCTCACGCAGATAGCCGTTGCCAAGTTCGGTATAATCGCTTCTGAAATATGCGCAGTCACCGGGAGAAACGTATTTTTCCGCTTCCGCCTTTGATGAAGCGCCGATGTCTATTGTCAGCGTGTCAAGCTTTACCGGTTCGTCACGCTCTTTGGGCGACTGCTGGTGTACCGCCTTGCCGCCGACTACTCCGACAGTGCCGTTTTTGAAGTGAAGCTGTCTGCCGATAACTACTTCGGGATTGATACCGCCGACAGTTGTAAATTTAAGATTTCCGTCATCGGTGATGTAGGTCACGATAAATCCGACCTCGTCCTGATGAGCGGCAAGCATGACCTTGTTTTTCGGGGTCTCAGCACCCTTTTTATTTACTATGATGTTGCCCAGCGGGTCGATTTTTGCATCGCACTCCTGCGGCAGCATTGAAAGTATCAGCTTTGTTACATCGCTCTCATCACCGCTCGTACCGTCGGCAAGACACAGCTTTTTTATATTCTCAAACAATTCAGCCATTTTCGGCACCGCCCTTCGTGGCAAAAGCCGTAATCAGCTTTGCTGTTGATATAACATCGTCTGTGTCGATGATTTCGGCCGGAGTATGCATGAATTTAAGCGGAATTGACAGCGTACACGCTTTTGCACCCGACTTGTTCACACTCATCGTGTCGGCGTTTGTGCCTGTTTTTCCGCCCATGACCTCAAGCTGATAAGGAATATTTTCCGATTTTGCAAGTGATATGAGCCTGCCTGACAGTTCTCTTGAAAGTGACGGTGCAATGCCTATCATAACGCCCTTTGACATATCGGCGCATTTCGCCCTGTCGCTGTCGGGAGTTTTCGCAAAGCTGACGTCCATTTCAAGAATATAGTCGGGGTCAAGGTCATATACGGCTATTTTCGCACCGCTTTCTCCCGTTTCTTCCTGCGTTGTAAACGATACGTCAAGGTCAAACGCAAGTTCCTTACCTTTAAGCATTTCGAGGGCAACCAGTATAGAAGCTACTCCGCACCTGTCGTCAAGCGCACCTGCACAGTATCTTGTGCCGAGCATAGCCACAGGCTCACAGTCGAAGGTTATTCTGTCGCCAAGCTCAATACGGCTTTCAAGCTCCTGCTTTGTATAGCCCGTGTCTATAACGATTTCCTCAAATTTAGGCACTCCGTCGCCGCTCTTTACATGGGGCGGAAGAACGGATACAACGCCCTTTACCTTTTCCTTGCCGTGAATCGTCACGCTCTGCGCCGCAAGCACACGTCTGTCAGGACCGCCTACCGCACCGACCTTTATAAAGCCGTTATCGTCAATAAACGATACGATAAGTCCTACCCTGTCGATATGTGCGTCAAGCAGAAGTTTCGGCTTGTTGCCCGTACTTTTTATATGTCCGATAACGTTGCCGAAATCGTCAATACTGCAATCGTCCGTGTAGCTTTCAAGCATTGACAGTGCAATTTCGGACGCACTTCTTTCATCGCCCGAAACACCGTCAACACTGCACAGACGGTACAGCATACTGTTAATATCCATTGTCATCTTTCTTTCATGGCTTAATATAAGCCGTCCATTTTTATCTTTTCCTTTACTCTTTCAAGCTCCGCTATAAACTGCTCATCGAGCTTGCTTAAGCTGTAGCCCTTCGGGAAGATAAGCACGTCCTTGTTTACCTTGTATGGAACATCGCATTTCAGCTGTACCATTGCGTGCTGTTCAAGACAGCTTTTAGGAACGGGCGAAACCCACATATAAGTGTTGTGCAGGTTTCCGAGCAGGTCAAACTGACTTCCTCTTTCGTAAACATATATACGCTTTTTACGGTGTTCCGAAACGCTTGAACGTGATACCTTCGAGAATGACAGCGACGGCACGGAAAGGTCGCCGTGTACTATCTCGATATAATCCTCCAAGTCGGAATATTTCACTATACCGTCCGGATTTTCCTTTGCAAGCGGGCTGTCCTTGTTCACAAGAAGCCTGTATTCAAACTCCCATAACGGACGGTATTTCAGATTCTTCCCGTCAAGCATTGCAAAATACTGCTTTTCGTGGATATTCTGATACCTGATTATCCCCAGCTTGAAGTCAAAGTTCAGGATGTTGTTGATAGCGTCCATCGAATTTGTTTCCTTGAAATTGATGGATATTTCCTTGTCGGTATCAAGCAGGCTCACAAAGTTTGAAAACGCCTTTGTGATATAGGTAGCTCTTGGAACGGAAATGCTGAAACGCACACCGTCATCCACCTTAGGCTTGTAGAGCGATACCATTTCGTCAAACTGATCAAGCACCGCCTTTGCGTAGCCTAAGAATTCGCCGCCCTTTTCCGTAGGAGCAACCCCTTTTGTAGTCCTGCGGAATATCGTGATGCCGATTTCATTTTCCAGCTCTTTTATAGCCTTGCTGAGATTAGGCTGTCCCATGAATAAATTGTTTGCCGCCTTTGTGATCGAACCGGTTTTTTCGATCTCAACCGCATATTTAAGATGCAGCAGGTTCATTTAAAACCATATCCTTTCATCACAGAGGGAAAAACCTCTGTTAAATTATAACCCTTTATATTACAGTCTGCAAAAAAGACTCTTTTTTATAAAAATGAAGCAACTTCTTAAACCCTATCCCCAAACCCCTTTCCCACGGTGAAAGGCTGTGTATGCTTTGTTGGCTCTGCATCGTGCAGAGCCTTTGGGCATACACGCCCGGCATCCGTGTCAGGGCTGAGTGTGGGGCTGCCGCCCTCACCCCGCTTGGGGCTATGCCCCAAACCCCCGTTATAAATATAGTTTTTTGACAGTCTGTATATATTTATTTTACTTTTTAGGTTCAACGTGTGAAAAAGACTGTATTGCCTCTGTTATAGTCTTTTCGTGTGCGAGCTTACCATACTTGTCAACCTCTGCCTTGTTCTTTTCGCCGTGTGTCAGGCAACCTGCTCCCCCGATGCAGCCGCCGACACAAGCCATACCTTCAATGAAGTTGTTGGGCAGAAGATTCTTTGATGCACGCATAAGCGCACGCTTGCATTCTTCGATACCGTCACAGGAAAGTCCGTTCAGCTTGAAGTCCTCGTTGCCCTGCTCCTTGAGAGCCTCGGCAACTGCGTCTGCAAGACCGCCGCAACGTGCGAATATTCTGCCGTAGTACGATGCGTTATCAAGCACCGTTCCCTCAAGCTCGGATACCTCTATATCCTTGCTGTCGAAGATAGCCTGTAATTCTTCAAACGTCATTGCATAGTCTACATAAGGCTTTACCTTATCCCACTGTACCTCCATCTTCTTTGCTGTGCAAGGTCCGATGAATACTACCTTGGCTGTGGGATCGCTGTCCTTGATGTACTTTGCTATTTCAGCCATAGGTGACAGGTTGTGTGAAATCTTGTCTGTCATAGTCGGGAATGCCTTCTCGATGTACATTACGAATGCGGGACAGCACGAGCTTGTAAGGAAGCCCTTTTCGGCAAGCTCCTTTGACTCCTTGTACGCTACCATATCCGCACCGAGCGCCGCCTCAACTACGCTGTGGAAGCCAAGCTGCTTGATAGCCGTAACCACCTGATCGAGCTTAGCATAGCTGAACTGGCTTGCGATCGAGGGTGCTACAACCGCATAAACCTTATAATTCTTGCCGTTGTCACTGCCCTTTAACGTTTCTATAATGTCAACGATATATGACTTGTCGCTTATCGCACCGAACGGGCAGGTGTAAACGCACGCACCGCACGAAATGCACTTGTCGTTGTCAATGTGAGCCGCAGCCGAGCTTGTGTCTGTCGCTCTTGAGATAGCGCCTATCTTGCAGGCTCTCTCACACGGACGCTTGAATTCCAGAATAGCGCCGTAAGGACAAACCTTTGCACACTGACCGCAGTTTACGCACTTTGACTTGTCGATGTGCGCCTTCTGATGCTCGTCAAATGTGATAGCGCCCATACGGCAGACATCTTCGCAACGGTGCGCTATACAGCCTCTGCACGCCTCCGTTACATCATAGCCGCCTACGGGACATTCGTCACAGGCAATATCTATTACCTCAATTACGTTGGGATTTGTCGGATCGCCGCCCATAGCAATTTTAATACGTTCCGAAACAATAGCTCTCTCCTTGTAGATACAGCATCTCATTGTGGGCTTATCCTTGACTATTTTCTTCGCAACGTCATTAAAGAAGCTGAACGAATCTGCAGGCTTTTCAGTACCCTCTGTCGTCCATGCATGTCTTGCGACTTCTCTTAAAACCTTGTACTTCAGATACTGTACCTTGGTGTCAAACTTTCTTAACTTCTTGTCCATTTTCCTTACTGCGGATTTTCCCCGCCGACCGCCCGAGCGGCCGCTCCTTTCACATAGTTTTTTCTTCTTGTTCTACTTTTTTATATCGCTTTCTCTTTAGAAATAGCTTACTTTAATTTTCTTGCCCATTTGCCTCAGGCATTTGCTCAGCTCGTCAACAAGCTGCATTTTTATGTTGAAGGTGATAGGCAGGTTAGGGTTCTGGTGTGCCGCATTGACAGCCCTGCCTACATAGAAATTAATATCTGTAGCGTCCTCAAAGAGCATTCTCGCTATGCACGATGCGCCGTCCTGAAGTATCGTCCAGTCATCGTACAGCTTGTTTTCACCCAGATAATCCTTAGCGTAGTCAAGCACCTTGCTTATCGTGATAACGCCCTCGGTAACTATATCTACACCCTCAATGGTAGCCATAGGCGGAATATCGGGGCTGATGTAGTCAAGGCAGGGTATAACCGGCTTTCCGAGAAACTGTCCCGTAAGTGTAGATGTCGTACCGCCGCAGACAATATGCTTTCCTTCTTTTGAAAAGAACAGCGTCATCATCTTGTTCAGATCCTTTGGATCGGACGGCGGACCTATCATAAGGTTCACCTGTTCACGCTCACGGATCTTTATGACCCCGACAGTAGTATCATCGCCCGGCGAGCCGCCGTACAGCCTTACGCATTCGTCAAGCAGAAGCGTGGCAAGCGCCTTTGCGGAATACTCCCTGTCATATACGCCTTCCATGAATTCTATTATATTATCTCTCTGCCAGCCGAAATTGAGCGACGAGCCGACGCCTGCATAGATAGCGCCGTCACTTGTGGTGATAAAGGTATCGTCAAGCTTCAGCTGTACCTTTGAAATATATATCGTCTTGCCGTCTATCTGATTTATGGTTTTCGGATAGTCAAAATTCTTGCCGTCACGCAGCATTATCACCTGCGGATTATCGTACTGTATTATCTCGGCTTCCTTGTTGTTTACCACTCTGATGATCGTAAAGGTCGAATATGCGACCTTGCGTACCTCACACACGGGCAGGGTAGAAGCCATTGTTGCAACGCAGTCCTCAACGCTCATATTGTTTGCCATCATAGTGGATATTATCTTTGAAGTCAGCGTTGAAAGAATTGACGCTTTTACACCGCTTCCCAGTCCGTCTGCCAGCACGAAAACGATAGAGTTTTCGTCCTGCTCGACAAGCTCCACATGGTCGCCGCAAAGCTGTTCATCGTGCTTGTTGACGCTCAGATAACCTATATCGGTGCAGAAGCTGAACGCTTTACTGTTCATCATTTGACAGGTTCTCCTTAAGTTTTGTAAGTGCAACCTTTGTTTCAGCGGTCGTTTCACCGAGCAGTGACGCTATTTCCTGAACGACACGCATCTGCTTTTCGATTACCTTGTCAGTGACCGCAATAGTTTCGGCGGCGTTCTTCTCACGCTTCGCCCTTGATATTTCTTCGCCTGTAATATCACGCATTATCGACATTATGATATGATAGCTCTTATCATATATTATCGTTTCCTCGACATATTTTCCGTATTCGGCAAGATATGTACGCTTGTTGTGGATATTTTCGCCCGTGCTCATAACCTCAAGATATGATACGGGGTCGAGTATCCTGACAACAGGACAGCCCATAACATCCGACAGGCTCTTTATATTCATTATTTCACGGGCGGCCTTGTTTATCTGCTGTACTTCAAGGTCCTCGCTGAGCACCATAATGCCGTTGGGGGTGTTGTTGATTATATTATCCGAGAAGCTCTCCGCTTTCTCCTTGAGATACGGCAGACACATTGTAAGATCCGCCTTGCCCTGCAGAATAGCTACCGCTTTTTCACGGCAGGTATCATATCCGCAGCTTCCGCAGTTAAGTTCCTGTGACGGATCGCTCTTGTTCATCTTGCGGAGTATTTCTTCTATTGCCTTGCTTCCGGGCATGGTTTTCTGCATACTGATAAACGGGAGCGATTTTGTCATATCCGCAAGTTCCACAGTATCAAATCTGCCGCTTCCGGCAAACTCGTCCACAGCCCTTCTTTCGTGTATAACGCCCTCGTGCTTTTTATCCATCGCAGGACCGCCTATACAGCTGTTGACGCAGGCGGACATTTCTATAAAGCACTTTCCCACGTTGCCGTCTATAATATCACGCAGAGCGTTACGGCAGTTCTCCACACCGTCTATCGCCATATAGAGATATTCGGGGTTGTCCTTGTTCATAGAACGCAGAATGCCCGATGTCGTGGGATACAGCCTTGTCTTTGCTCTGTCGCTTCTTCCGGCATTGTCCGAAACCGGACAGACCTCTATGTTTTCTTCCTTGAGCCAGCCTGTAAGCTCCTCAAATGTAAGCACGCAGTCTATAGCACCTGCGTAAGCGTCAGCCTCCGCCTTTTTCGAAAGGCACGGGCCGATGAACACGGTGTGACAGCCGGGATATTTCTTCTTAAGTATCTCTCCGTGCGCAAGCATGGGCGATTTCACCTGTGCAAGATAGGGGAGAGCCTGAGGGTAGTATTTCTGTATAAGCGTATTTACCGTGTGACAGCACGAGCTTATGATTATTTTATGCTCGCCGTCCGCAACCAGCTTTTCATACTGCTCGGTAACAAGCTGTGCGCCTTCGGCGGTTTCCTCCGCTCCCGCAAAGCCCAGCTTTTTAAGAGCATCATTTAAAGCGGTTATGCCGATACCGTCATAGTTTGCCACAAAGGACGGAGCAATGCTGACATAAACGGGAGTACCCGAGGCAATAAGCTCTTTTGCTTTGCCCACATCGTTTCTTATCTGCTTTGCGTTCTGCGGACAGGCTACAAAGCACATACCGCACAGAATACATTCGTCCTCGACAATGTTCGCCTGCCCGTCAGAAAAACGGATAGACTTTACCGGACAGTGTCTTATACATTTATAACAGTTTTTGCAGTTGGATTTCTTCAGCCGTAAATAACTCATATATTACACCTTGCCATAAGTTTTAGCAGTGAATTTTTCCGCATTCACAATAAAGCGCTCGTGAGAGCCCTTGCCGATAATATCCTTTTCATCCCTTGCAACGACCTCAAATACAAGTCTGCGGTTGTCGATTTCGGTAAGGACCGCTTCTGCGGTAACATTCATACCGACGGGAGTAGCGGCAACGTGTGCAACATCCAGCTTTGTGCCGACAGTGGTCTGTCCGTCCTCAAGCTGTCCTTCAAGCGCCTTGCAGGCAGCCTTTTCTATAAGTGCGATCATCGCAGGAGTAGCGAAAACTTTGAGTGAGCCGCTGCCCATTGTGACAGCCGTATTGGTGTCATCGACCTTAACTTCCGCTTTTCCTTTTGTTCCTGTTGTGAGCATTTAAAATTCACCGTTCCTGTTTATTTTTTTTGTATCTCCGTCAGTCAAGACAGACAAGTACCTTTTCGTCAAATATCTGCTGGAAGTTGTTTTCGTTTACTCCGCAGATTATTTCATCGTCTATTTTTATCGTAACGCCGTCTGTGCATCTTCCAAGACAGAAAGCAGCACCGAGATTTACCTTATCTCCGATGTTATGGTTTGCTATGTAGTCTTTTGCAAGCTCGATTATTTTGTACGAGCCTTTCAGATGGCATGAGCTGCCGACGCAGATGCTGATGTTCTTCATAATACTGTTTCCTTTCGAATAAAGCGGAGCTATCAGAAAATGTGACCGTCCCTGATTTCAAACTCCAGATTTTGTGAAAGCACCGCAAGAGAAGCCGCAAGATTTTCATACTGGACTATTACGCCGGTCGGAACAGACAAATGTACAGGTGCAAAATTCCATATTGCAAGTATACCGCTTGCCACCATTTTGTCGCATACCGATTGTGCGCATTCCGGAGGAACGCAGATTATACCGATATGTACTTTAAGCCTTGAGCATATATCCGCCATTTTATCAGCCGGAAGTATGCGCTTGCTGTCAATAATGCTCTCATCCGTGTCAAATGCCGCTACTATGTTAAGTCCGTAGCGGTCAAATTCCTTATATGAGAGAAGCGCCTGTCCAAGCTTTCCCGCACCTGCGATTACCGCCTCTTTCGTATTGTCATATCCGAGAAAGCTCTCAAGATCACGGATAAGCTCCGCCGCAGCATAACCCGTTTTCGGCTTGCCTCCCGTAACGCTCACCGATGCCAGATCCTTACGGACCTGCACCTCGTTCAGCTTAAGCTCGTTTGCAACGGTAGTAGCGGAAATATTGCGTACCCCGTCCGCCTGCTTTTTCTTCAGATAATCAAGATAGAATGGCAATCTCCTAAGTGCCTGCCTAGAAATTGTACCGTTCATTTGTTCTGCCTTTCTGTGCGGAAGATATAGTTCCTCCGTCTGTCTATACATATAATATTATATTAAAAAATGTAAGCCCTGTCAACCGATTTCGCCAAAATCGTTAAAATTTTATCGAATTGACGGACGAATACTCCAAGACAGGTAAAAACATACCTGAAATGCCGTCTGAAAGAATGTTTGTTGTAATTACGCACAATTACATAACACTGTTATGCTGCTGTTTTGGTGCAATGCTATGAAATGGTGTCAGGGGTATTGACATTAAGACGGATATAGGTTAAGATAACAGTGTTATGTAAAATCTCTGCGGAAAGGAAGTGCCTTTATGAGCGATAACGAAACAAGACAAAAGCTGATAGACAGCGCAAAGAAAGAGTTTTTCGAAAACGGCTTCGCAAAAGCCTCGCTCAGAAAGATCTGCACAAACGCAGGTGTCACGACAGGCGCTTTGTACTTCTTTTTCAAAAACAAGGACGATTTGTTCAGTGCAATTGTCGCACCTCCGCTTTTAAAGCTGAAGGAAATGCTGATTAAGCATAACCGTGAGGACGAGGAGTATTTAGGTTCGCCGGACGAGCAGACGAGGAGCGTTGAAAATCAGCTTTCAACTCATAAAGAGGCAGTCACTATGGTCGGTTATCTTTATGATAATTATGATGCATTCCTGCTGCTGCTCACAAAGTCGCAAGGCTCTGTCTACGAAAACTGTGTTGACGAGTTCGTTGCACTTATGGAAGAGGGCTTTCGCACAGGTGCAGAGGCATTGCTTAAAAATATGCCGGGTTACCGCATTGACGAATATATGCTTCACTGGCTCGCCCATATGGATATAGAGATGTTCATACATCTGCTTACCCACGTTCCCGAAAAGGAGAAGGGACTTGCGTATGCCGAGAAAATGATCGGCGCAATGGTAAAGATGTGGTTTGATTTGTTGTTTGTAAAAGATGAATAATGCTGACCGCCTTACACGGCGGTCATTAAAAGCGCCACAGGATAACACTGTTATGTTAGCAATAACTAATACAGTTAGATAAAACTAATAACGATACGGGAGGACAAAGAGATGTATCTTGAAGTAAAAGACGTGAAAAAAAGCTACGGCTCAGATGCAGGCTACACACAGGTATTGAAGGGTGTGACCACAAGCGTTGAAAAGGGAGAAATGTGCGTAATACAGGGAACGAGCGGTTCGGGCAAATCGACGCTCCTTAACTGCATAGGCGGCCTTGACATTATGGACAGCGGCTCTGTAAAGGTTGACGGCACGGAAATATTCGGGCTAAAGGCTGATGCTCTGGCAAAGTACAGAAAGGCAAACCTCGGCTTTATATTCCAGTTCTATAACCTCGTGCCTAATCTTACTGTCGAGGAGAATATTCAGGTATGCGAGTACCTTACCGATAAGCCGCTTGATATGAACGAGCTTCTCGATACGCTCGGACTTACAGAGCATAGAAAAAAGTTCCCCTCACAGCTTTCCGGCGGTCAGCAGCAGAGATGCGCTATAGCAAGAGCGCTGATAAAGAACCCGAAGCTTCTGCTGTGCGACGAGCCAACGGGTGCGCTTGATTCAAAGACTTCGAGAGATATACTTGTGCTTCTTGAACAGGTAAACAGGAAATATGGCACAACAATGCTGATAGTAACGCATAACAATGCTATAAAGAATATGGTACACAAGGTGATAATCCTAAAGGACGGACTTATCAAAAATGATTATTACAACGAAACGCTTATACCTGCCGCCGAGTTGGAGGATCTGTAATATGAACAAGGTGCTTTCAAAAAGAATACCGAGGGAGTTCAGGTCTAATCTCCCTAAGTACATCGCACTGCTGCTTCTGATAGTGCTTTGTATGTATCTGGTGACAGCAATGGTGGCAAGTTCGGAAACAATTATTATCAGAACAGACGAGCATAACGCCGCAAATCACGTTGAGGACGGACAGTTCACGACATTCTTGCCTCTGACAGATGAGCAGGAAAAGGATATTACCGACAAGGGCGTTACTCTTGAACGTATGTACAGCCTTGATATAAAGGCTGAGGACGGTTCAACTCTCAGAGTGATGAAGAACCGCAGAAATATCGACCTTGTCGAGCTTATAAGCGGCGAATATCCGTCTAAAGACAACGAAGCAGTAGTCGAACGCAGATATGCGGAAGAACACAGCCTTAATGTCGGCAGTAAGCTGACAGTCGGCGGTACAGAGTATACCGTATGCGGCATAGGCGCATCTCCCGACTATGACGCACCGTATCAGAATATCTCCGATATGGCTGTATCAAGCAAAAATTTCGGTATTATCTTTGTTACCGACAGTGAGTACGAAAGAGTGTCGGACAGTTCAAAGTCGGCGCAGACCTTCACATACGGCTATCTTCTCGGAAATGATATGACCGATGATAAGCTGAAAGAGCTTATCGAGGATTTTGATTTTGACTATACGAAGGTTACCGACAAGTATTATCTTGAAACGGTAAACGAGGCGCTTGAAAAGCGTACCGAAATCGAAAACGGCATCAATGATTTAGCCGAAGGTGCGGACAAACTTCATAACGGGCTCAAAGACCTGTCGGACGGAGCCGACACGCTTTACGGCGGTATGAATGATTTGTCGGACGGCTCGGATAAGCTGTATGACGGACTTAAGACCTTATATGACGGCACAGTACAGCTTCACACCGGTATGACAAGCATATATGACGGCGCATCGGCTCTTGATAAGGGCCTTGGCAAATTGTCGGGCGGCACTTCTTCGCTGAACAGCGCAATAGCAGGAGCAGATTCCGCAGGACTTATCCCTCCCACAATGAATGCTCTTGTAAGCGGTGCGGACAGCCTTGCCTCAGGACTTAAAAGTGCTAAAAGCGGCTCGTCTGAGCTTGTATCGGGCATAAGCAGTGCAAATAGAGGAGCAGAGCAGCTATCGACAGGTGCAACCGATGCGGTAAACGGAGCAAAGGAGCTTGCCGACGGCGTAAAGGACGCAAAGGACGGTGCTAAAGCGCTTGCAGACGGAGCGAAAGACGCAAAGGACGGAGCGGGTGAGCTTGCAGACGGTATACACGAGCTTAAGAGCAATATCGGAAAACTGCTCGATGCGGCTTTCGACCTTGATCTGACCAATCTCACATCGTTTGTGAAAAGAGCGGATAACGTCCGTATCGCAGGTGCGGCAGGCGATGTCGTAATGAATAAGTACGGCGGACTTGCGGCTTGCGTAATTCTTATGGCGTTGTTTGCCTATGTAATATCCGTATTCGTTGTTCATCAGATAAACAGGGAGAGCAGTGTAATAGGTGCATTGTACGCTCTCGGAGTAAGTAAAGGCGCACTTATAAGGCACTACATAATGCTCCCCACGATAATAGCGTTCATCGGCGGCGTTCTTGGCTCGGCAATAGGCTTTTCCCCTATGTCGATACAGTCACAGCTTGCGGACAGCTACTCGTATTTTTCACTGCCCGATTTTCAGACGGTAATACCGCTTTACCTTGTGATATATGCCGTTGTCATTCCTCCCGTGATAGCGGCAACAGTAAATGCGCTTGTTATAAACAGACGTCTTTCCGCACCGGCGCTGTCGCTTATGAGAAACGAGCAGAACGTAAGGAATATCAGCCGTATGGAGATAAAGAGCGGCGGCTTTGTAAGAAAGTTCAGAATACGTCAGCTTCTGCGTGAGATGAGAGCGAATATCACGGTTGCGGCTTGTATGTTCGTTTCAATGCTCATTCTTATGCTCGGACTTGACTGCTATTCAATGTGTAATAACGTAACAACAGATATGCTTGCAGGCACAACATACGAGTATATGTATACGCTTAAATATCCGACCTCAGAAGCTCCTGAGGGCAGTGAAGCGTGTTATGTCAAATCTCTCGAAAAGGAAAAGGACGGCTACACGCTTGACATTACGGTAATAGGCATAGACAGCGATAATCCGTATTATAACATTGATGTGAAAAAGGGAAAAAGCATTGTCACAGCGTCGTTATCGGTAGCCCAGAGATACGGAGTAGCCGAGGGTGATAAGCTCATACTTACCGATGAGGCGGCAGGCACCGACTATGCTTTCACAGTCGGCAGTATAAGTGATTATTCCGCAGGACTTGCCGTATTTATGGATATTGACAGTATGAGAGAACTTTTCAGACAGGACGATGATTACTACAATATGGTGTTGTCCGACAAAGCGCTTGATATAGACGAGGGCAGAATTTACTCGGTAACGACAAAGTCGGATATTGAACGCTCGTCAAAGATATTCAGCGAGCTTATGAGCGGAATGGTTATAACGCTTGTCGGCACATCGGCTGTAATTTTTGTAGTGGTAATGTATCTTATGATGGGCGTTATGATAGACAGAAGTTCGTTCGGCATCTCACTGCTGAAAACCTTCGGCTACAGCAAAAAAGACGTGAAGAAGCTGTACCTTGACGGTAATGCAATCACTATAGCAATATCGGCAATAATCTGCTTACCGCTGTCAAAGTTTGTTATGGACAGAATATATCCTTCGTTTATCCCTAACGTTGCCTGCGGAATTAACCTCAATTTTGCGTGGTATTTATATCCCGCTTTGTTTATCGCCGTTATGCTGATATATCTTCTCACAAGCACGCTTCTTGTAAGAAAGCTGAACAAAATCACACCCGCCGAGGTGCTGAAAAACAGAGAGTAAGAGAATTAAACTGGATGTAAAACCAATTCTTGATAAAGTCACACAGTGAAATATATTGCCAACACCACTTAAAACATTTTCCGTACCGACAGGGCATTAATAATTTCGTGACCTTATCAGTACAACTGCACTGACATTTACACTTCAAAAAAACGCCACTAACCTGAGATATATGTACTAATATGCGGACGTGTAGC
>OKTX01000320.1_pt1 | contig 35499 bp, 40 predicted proteins | sample 1606261 | NCBI WGS metagenome assembly OKTX01 (sample SAMEA3879543, study PRJEB24766) | human gut metagenome | biome: human-associated habitat; feature: feces | place: USA | collected 1985/1987 | reverse complement strand
CATAGACTTAGAAAATATCTCTATGAAGAAATGAAAATGTGAGAAAAAGCGAGTTAACAAGAGAAAAACAAAGATTATTATGGGAGGTATTGTTATGTGCTATCGAAAGCAAAGCGTTTGAATTAGCATCAAAAATATGCTTCTTGGTCTTACTAGGTATTTCCTTATACCAGCTCTTGATGGCCTGAGGTAAACTACCCTGATATCCTGGTGCAAAATAGGCAACAAGTATCTTACATAAGGCTGCCCGGTAATTAATTATATGATCATCCAGCGTATGCCTCATGAGCCGTATCTTCTCTACACATTCACTAAGGTCACCCTCTTCTGAAAGTCGTTTTCGCCACTGAACTAGCAGTATATCCCTAGAATTAATCTCAAATTTGGAGAGATCTGCGCGCAATTCCGGAATGAATTTCTCAATATTCTTTTTTTCGCCGCCTTCCAAGTAAACGGTGAATTTCTTGGTATATTCCGGCAGTGCCCTATACCAATTCTGAATACATCTCATTACAGAATAAATCCGATTTGCACTTCCGTTTTTGTTGTCAACATAATCCTCAAAAATACCTTCAATTTCATCTAAATAGGTTTCCTTTTCCTGTGTGCCCGCTTCAAGCAACAGCTCATACTTTGACGGCATATCATTTAATCCGCTCAGAATGCTTGCAGATAGTTCAACTTCCTTTCCAGAATGATAAAGAACCACATTCTCTTTGAACGGACGCATTGCATAAGCAATAAAAAGAGGAATAACTCCTCGACGCATACCATAAGGTTTAGACAGCAATTTGTCATAGAGCGTGCTGAAACATTGTTTCTCATTTTCGCTGTCAGAGATAAAAGTATTTATAACTGTAAGGACAGCGTTAATTCCATCCGAATTAGCTACTCTTCGAGAATCCAATCCAGTCGATTTAAACACAGATTTAAAGATACTTACTTCCGGGCCAAATCCATCCATGCAAGGTATAGTACTGTCATCTGAGTGCTCTAATAGCCAAGAAACGACAACATCCCTACCTTTTAAGTTTTGTGTATTTAGAACCCTCTTATTAACCATCTCGTTGTTAATAATCGGAGTCTTCTTGTACACCTCATCGCAAATGCCTGATATTTTCTGATTTAATAATGCTTGACGACCGACCTGAAGTACGCCATTTGCATTTATGTATTTGCTATATGAGCTAGACGGCGAGTATAAACTATCTACTAAAGTAACAACTTGTTTTTGCAAATCCTCCTCAAAATACTCAATCTCCTCTAAATAATGCTCGTCCTTATTCTTGATTGCCTGCTCTTTTAGCTGCTCTGCTGCAACCAGTTTTTTTAGAATTTCTCCGCCATTAAACGCTATTTCAGAAAGAACCAATACTATCTGCGGATATTTCTTGAAACTTGATATCTTTTCAACAACAGTATCTCTATACTTATCCTCCGAATCCACAATATAAATAAGCACTCCATCATACGGAAACTCTTCAAGTATCTGCTGTGCATTTTTGTATCTGCAGAATACCTCTGCATCTATAAAAACTCTTTTAAAACATCTGAGAATACAGTTTTTATCATTATGCTCATGAGGAATAATGTAACCCCATTCCCATCGTTTATTTAACTCTTGGCAAACGCTTACTTTAATCGCTTTGCTTTCAATCTGATTTGTTATATTCTTCTGAACATCTACTCCATTTGCTGTAAGCATGACAAACTCAGATGAATCTCTCTGTGAAAGAATATGATTTCTCTGCAGTTCCTGACTTGCCGTTTCAAAAGATTCATCATCTAGTAAAAGTGCGGCTTTAATAAAAGTTGGCACCGGTTTAACAAGACCATCTTTTATCATGTTGATTAATGCTATAGCTTTAACAATCTTAATCTGATTCTCGTCAGTTAACTGTCTTATTGCTGAGTCGGCTTTAGCCCAACAACTGTGGATTGGAGCATTAAATATCTCTTTTTTAAATAACTCCTCAAAGTAGTCATATATTACATCTGTAGTTACAAGTTCAAGGCCATCCCTTTCTTTAGAAATAAACTCACTCAAAGTGCTTTTCCCATGGTTTGCCAAAAACGTAAACAAAGTCCTTTCATTCTGACCAACCAACTCACTCACCTTAAGTAGGGAATAGACGGTCAGCGGAGCAAGCGGAAAGCAACCATATACTACTTTCTGTTCAAATGTCTCCCCCTTCAGTTCACGAAAAACATTTGCCATCGCTGCAATTGAGATAATTTTTTCAAAAGCTTTCTTATTTGCTTTAATGAATTTCTCATAACCATCTTTTTTTACTATAGCGTTTGAAATCAATTCATAATTCTGCTCAGAAGAAGCAACAAAATATATTTTTGAAAACCTTCCCTCAACTGTTTTAAAACTATCGCAGGTAGAATATTCCAAAATATCTTTGTGTGTTATGCATGTAAAATGAATTTGCTTGCGCCCGCTTCTAGCGGCTGCCTCTGCAATATCTTGAATGATTTTCAAGTTGTACATTTGGCCCTTTTCCAGATTACTTTCTAGGAACTTACTAAATTCATCAAAAATAATGTTTACACCGGTATATTTTGTCTGCTCAACCAGCGCATCAACAACTGAAATGTATAGTTTAACCACATCCATACTCGTCATCGGATTAAACTTCATTCCTGCAGCCACATTGGGATATACAGAGCAAAACAGATCGTAACCATCATTATCAAAGCGCTTAAGTGATATTTTTAGTTCTTCTACATTTCTTTTCCGCGCATTTAATTCCGCAACAAATCTAGAAAAAGCTTCCGGAATTTCCTTTTCCCACTTTTCAATAACATCTAATGCTGCATCAAAATAAGTTTTGGGCAATAAATTCTCAAGTCCAGCAGTCACAAGTGAATTATTCAATGCAATCATAAATGATTGGCTAATGTCCCTTGTATTGCTATTAATAACAATTGGTAACGTACGAATTCCGGAATCCACTATCGTTTTAGCCAATTCCCCTGTCTCACGGTCAACCTCACTGAGCTTCTGGCATAGTTCTCGCTGCATTTTCTTCGCTTGTGTAGCTGAGTAATCGTTGGACCCATAGACATCCATCGATGTTAATGCAGTCAGAACTAAAAGCAAATGAGATTTCCCGCGTCCATAGGGGCCTATCAATACGCACGCTCTATTTTGAGTGTCTTTCTCATAATAAAATGAATGCAAAAAAGTCCCCAACGTCTTAACCGATTGTTCAGTCGGGATATAACCTTGGATTTTATCTTTATTATTCAAATCCAATTCAAGGTTTACCGATGTCTGGAAACCTTGATTAGTACTCACGTAATCTGTGTATCGCATTTGTTTACTTCTCCTGAACGCTTAAATAGTATTCTTTCATGACCTCTTCAGGCTTCATAATTCTGTTAAAGTAAACCATATCAAGTCCAGCAGTTCTTGTGATGGTCACATACTCAGCAGCACGCAATTGATCTAAGTACTCATTTATTCTAGCCCTATCAAGATTGAATACTCTGCCAATGTTATTTGGTGCATATACAAGATCATCAATGCTTACATTGTTCTTTGTAGCATCCAAATTGCTTACCATTACATAATAAATCACGCGAATATCCAATACTCCTCTTGCTGGACTCGATTTTATGTATGCATTTTTCTTCTCCATGCTTTTTTGAAGTAGTCCTAATTCAGTAAGCGGACAACCCAAGCTTTCTTCCGGATCATCCTTAGTCTGTGCCGATAAGTACATACGTAAGACACTCGAACAGTCATCTTCAAATAAGCTGTCAGAAAAGGTGGCCCCCTCATCCATCTTCATGCGTAAGTATTCTTTGCACGCGCTTACCATATCATCCTTGCTAAAATCTCTACCAAGATACTCGTTAAAAAATATATTCCACACAATACAAAGGTCTGGATTAGACACTATCTGGTAATGCAAAAAGAACAGCGTCGTTATGTCATCAAAATACTTGTCATACTCGTTAATGATTGATCCAAATTCTTCTGTTGGATAGAATCTGTGCCCATTTTTTTCTTTTTTTTCGTAGCACAGTCTTGTTGCCACGAGCCAGTATTTTATTGCCTTAACCATCTTGCTACCAACTCCAAGCAACTCAATGACATCATCTCTCGAAAAGAGATCCGGGTAATCCTGCACGCACCTGATGCCCTTTCTTAACCAACCTTCGCGGAAATTAAATGATTCATTTCCTTTCAATTTAATCTTTGAATACTTATCACTCATGTTTCAGAATATCCCTTTCCTCTAGGCAAAAGCACTCTTCTCATAAAGCATCCACCGGAATAATGGTTAATACATTCAAAACAATGTACACATTTATCCTCGTCTATTACATAATCGTAATCGCTATCGCCCGGTCCATTCTTTATTAGTTTGATGGCATTATGCTTGCACGCATTTTCACAAGCGTGACAACCAACACACAATTGATACTTAGTTATTTGACACTTGAACTTCAATTCGATTTCAACAGTTTTTGTTCTTGCAGCAATAGGCGTATTTAAAATACTTATCCTTAACTCGTTCGTGCCTATTCGCCCTTGAAGCTTCATAATTGGTTGATGTGTTACAAAATCTAGAATATACACCTCTCCCAATCGTGACTTTCCCATTTCGAAATTCAAAATGCCAAATGGCTTGAAAAACTCGTACATTTCCTTTGAAATGGGACGATTTAAGGAATAGTTGAAACTCATTGCATCCGTAGCGCATGGCTTAAAATCAATCGCTACATTTTTACTCAACTCTATTCCTGCTCCACCTTGCCGTGCTTTCCATCCACCACTTGAAACATATTCTTCCGGATCAGTCTTTCCCATCTTCTTTGCAAAGTTGAGAAGAATTCCGTAAAATTTTTCATATAGTTCAGGCATATATATCGATGCTAGAAGCTGTGACCATGCACTATTATTAGGGCAGCACCAGCATCCAACTCTCGTATAACCAAGTCTATAGGCTCTGTTAAAATCTATTCCGGTAGTTAATATGTAAAGCCAGATATCATAGTCAAACCAGTCAATGATAGGAGAGGCCACTAATTGCTTACTTATTTTTCTTCCTTCAGATGATCTTTCATAATTGCTTCTGCTTGTGGACTCGCTTCTTCGAATTCCATAAAAAGTCAGAATAGTTTTTCTATCATCAAAGGTTTTTTTAATCTTCTCTCCTATGAAACCAGTCTTAAAAATTGTACAGCACCATCTTAAAGATCTACTTGGAGGCCCAAATGACTCACATAGGTTAAAGAAGTCTTGTTCTTTATTCTCAGCACGTAGCACTGGAGTTTTTCTATTCGCAGCTTTGAATCTTTCAATATACTCATATGTCTGTGGAAACTCAAGTGTTGTGTTTCCGAAAATATGTATAATTGAAGGGTTTCCTAATGCCTTCCTTACCAAGTCACTTACAACAGTTGAATCTTTTCCCCCAGAGAAAGATACGAACGCCGCATTCAAGTCATCATTTATAAATCTTTTAGAGAAATCACTTATATACTGCTTTGCTTCCGTCGTTATATAATCATAATGTTCTCGATTGGCATAAACCCACTTCTCTATCATCTCATTGAAATACTTATAAGTGTTTTCAGCTTCATACTTATCAAGCATTTCTCTTATATAATTTGGATCTTTTTTTATAACATCCCCAATTCTAATTGAGAGTTTTTTACCGTTTACGTAATATCTATTTCCCGTCCCATTCCACACAGCATCTTTTATAAAACAGAGCGGTTCGTCCATTAATATCTCTAACAGTAATCTTTCTTCCGGAAAAACAGGTCTGACATCTGATGTAAAACTCTTACCTTTTTCATGACAAATCGGGCATTCATCATCATACAAAGGGATATTGCATTTAGAGCACCAGTATAACTTGCTTTCAACGGTTGTACGATTACCACAGATAGAACATTCACTTTGATTAACATCAATATTACAAGTCTTGCAGTGGTATCTTATCACTTCATATATCCTTTCAAATCACTTGATATCATCATCTATAAATTCCATAATTTCATCAGTAGAGCACTGAAGCGCCTTGCAAATTTTACCCAGGGTTTCAGTTGTAACATCTTCGTCCCGACTCAGCTTATTCATGGCATACGCAGTTAATTCTGCCGATTCTTGTAAATCTTTCTTCTTCATATTTTTGTCAAGTAACATATGCCATAATTTTTTGTAGCTAACTGCCATTTCACTGTCCTCCAGTAGTCCAAAAACAGGCAAAAAGCGCCTAATGCTAACTACAAAATAATAGCATATTTCCTTTGGATTATCAATAAAACTTTTGATATTTCAAAAGTTTTTCTCGTTTTAACCTTAATTTTTTAATTTCATTTTTTCTCTTAATAATGCTTTATTTGTCATGGCAATGCTCCTCCCCATTTTATCCAACCATATCTTCAATGTTTTCCGCGGCATACATATTCTCTTTCTGCTCATCAGCCGCCGGTTGTATTTTTGTCACTTCAATATGTTCCGGTTCGCCGGTTATCCTTTCAACCTCTGCCAGGTTATCTTCACAGACATCCGCTAAAGATTGGCAGTCAATATAATCCGTCAATGCATACAGACAGTTAAGTTCCTGATTTTTTGCTTTTTTCTCAAGTCTCAGCTCCTTTAATCTCTTAAAGATCTTATAGCCTTGTGCCACATTGCAATTGGCATCTTCCGTCTCCAAAAGGATATCTTCAATCTCGGCATCTATCTCTTTCATATCCATCTGAAGATTCGTGATGTACTGCCCTGCATTTCGGTAAAACTCCACCTGCTGCCGGGCGAATGAAAGCCAGTCATTCTCTTTTCCGTCAAATGGAGTATAGCTTCTTTCTTCTGTCATTGTATCTTCACCATCCTTTTCCTCAAATGTGGGTTCCTCGCTATATCTTTGCTTTTTATCTGAACTACCGTGAATAGCTTCCGATATATCATCTCTTTGTAATCGTCTGTCTTTCAGTATGCAGTTTTCAAACAATTCTTCGTATTTTCTGGGTTTGTATTTTCTTGTTTCCAAGCCCATAATGCATTTAAGTGCCTGCTTCGCTTTTGTGACATTTGCATTCGTTCCGAAATTGTTCTGAAAATATTCAATTCTTTGCAGTTCATCCTTAATATCTCTTCTGTTTTCCCTGCACACCCTTAACAGCTCAACTAAATCCGCAGCTTCATTCTCATCTGTTTCACACAATTCAATATAGTGAAGAACATCGCAAATCTTCTGATCAATATCGGAGTGTTTTTTCGTCAACTCCTCCTTATAGTCCTTCAGCCCCTCTACAAGATATGTAAAATGTGTAAGATATTCCGCCCAGTCCATTTCTGAAAGGTCATACGAAGCCACCTTCTTTTCAACCGGTTCTGTTACCTCGTCGTATGTAAGTTCCTTTATTGGTGAAACAACTTCATCGGTAATACTTTCTGTCTGTTCTTCAATCGGAACCATACAATAAAAGGATGCTTTCTTGCCCACACCTATGTGTCTGTTTGCCTGAGCGAGCGTAAATACCGTTGCCTCCTGCTCGCCTGCCGCAGCTACCAGCTGATCTGCCTGATTGGTTCGATAATAATGTCCGCTGTAATCCATGATGTAATATAAAGAGTCCGATCCCATAAGTACCTCCTATTCCAATGTCCCGTCATTTTTACATATTTCGTAATATTTACACACAATACAGCATTTGCTGCATTCCTTAGCATGTAATAATGTTTTTCTGATCCAATACCATAACTTTGCCACTCTGATACCTCGCCTGTTTCAAAAAAGAACCCCTTACGAACTGCTTATGAACCAAGGGTAGCAGAAGGTATGTCCTATAAATGACTCTTTTACAATAGTAAAGCAAAAAAATCCCCACCGTACATTTCTGTACAGCGGAGACCTCCCGTTTTTGTATCCATTATTATAATTCTTTATTCTGCCCATTTATATCGCAATTTGTAGTTGCTAAACTGACGATAATCTAATTTTTTCTCCTTTTGTAATCTTCCAATTACAATATAGGGCATAACATTTTGTGATGCCGCAAAGCTTTTGATGGATTCTATTTCATAATTTTTCCCTGCAACGAAGATTTGATAATCTGTTTCCGAAATTAATTTATTACTTGCAAATCGGTCTGCAGCACTTTCTTTCTCAATATCAGAACCATCGTCAATAAAGTTTGCTTTCTTTCCGATATCGCCATTAACAATATGACCTAATTCATGGAAAATGGAAAACCAGAAAATATCTGCATATGCATTCCTTATGGTAACAACCATTTGGTATACTCCATCACTCTTAGGCTCAACATATCCTTGCACCGGAGCACCATTAAAATTTTTAACTATGGAAAAATCAATTCCATACCTTGCAAATATAGAACGAAGCTCCTCCTGTATATCAACGTCTTGCTGTGTCATAGCATTCTTCAGTTCATCTATTAGTTCATCTAAACATTCAATATTAAATGTACTTTGAACTTCTCTCTTTTCTCCGGCAATCTTGCAAAGCCGCATCCATGCGCCCAAAACATACGGATTGACCTTTGCAGAATTTGATATTCGAAATACCCCTGCCGGAACCATTTCCTTAACATTTGCAATATTGCTGACTCTAAGCGCCTTTCTTAATGAGAGAATAGATTCTTCTTTTTTTTCTCCCACCGGCATCTTACCTTTTTGCCGAAGATACTTTACAATATCCTTCAATGCTTCTCTTGCATCCCGTTCATCTTCTGTAATTGTTTGTTCTTCATTTGCTTCTAATAATTCCGCATCGTAGTTTGCCTGTAAATTAAGCCAGAAAGACTTCGGTACACCTAATGCATACTCCAATGCAAATGCAAAGTTAGATGAAATATTCTTTTTTCCTGAAATCACATTACTTACATAAGCCGGAGATACTCCTGTGCTTACAGCTAATTCTGCCTGTGAAATACCGCGGTCTTCCAATACATCTGCTATCGTTTCTCCAGGATGGATAATCAAATCACGGGATATACCAGTTTTCTTTACTGCCATGGTAATCACTCACTCCTTCCACTTTGATTTCTGTACAAATCATTACAGTATCCTGATTTGCATTTGGTTCAATAATCAATCTCACATGTGGGGCTACATGCAAGGAATACCTTATATTTTTATAACCCGTTAACTGTTCCGGCTTTCCCAGTCCCAATGTTAAAAAATCACCAAAACACTCTGCGGCGATTAGTCTATCCATGTGTTTCTTTATTGTCCTCACCCAATCAGAAGGCATCTCTCTCTGCATTTTGGAATAATCAGAAAAATATTTTTCAACCTTGCCGTTAGCATAGGTTATTTTCAATAACTACCACCTCGTTATAATAAGTTAACCATTTGGTTAATTTATATTAACATTGATGTGTCTAAATGTCAATCATCATATTGTCTGACCACCACCGTTGAAATTTCATACAGCAAACTCCTTTCCCGTATCCTTTCCGTTTATATTCGTTCCTGATGCAGATTGGACCCATGGTCATAATCGGAATACTTCTTCCGTCATCTGATGTGATTGCTGTTCTCATAAACATATTCTGGCCAATGAGTTCGCCGTCCTGATACATAACAAGATCAAGCTCCGGTACAAATGCCGGATCATTTCTCAGCTTGTGAAGAACATAATGTTCTAAGCATCCCGGACGGTAAACATTCCAGAATATCCCTTTTACTTTGGTAATGGCGGTATAACGCCCCTTTTGTCATAGCAAGTTCTCCGGCAATCTGGCTGACGGAAACCGCCTCATAGCCATCTCTGGCAAACAGATGCAATGCCACAATTAATATTTCTTCTTTTCTGTATCCGTATAAAGCGAATCTAATGTAAGTAATATAACGTCCTCGTCTGATAGTGTTTGGAACCAGTCAGTGTATCCGGACAATGAAAAGAAGATATATTTTGAGACTTTATATTTAGCGGTAATTAACTTTCCTCTGCCGATCAAAGTATCGTAAACGCCTTTATCAATCTTTTCATTTTTGAATTTACATTCTCCGATAACAGCCTTTTTTTCTATTTCAGATAAGGCAACAACATCGATATCTGCAGACTGAACTTTTGCTTCTCCGTTTTTATCGGTGATGTTTTCTACTCCCCACCAAGTACCGACAGAGGTAATAAAACAGCCATATTCCCCTGTGATTCCTTTCATCAAAGTGTAGTATCTGCACATTTCTTCAAAAACTGAGCCCATGTAAGAATGCAGCACCGGTTTAACCACCTTAGTATAATAAATTCCCCCCTGTCCCATTTCAATGACGCTGGTTGCCTTGGGGATAAACTCATACCAGAACTTAAACATAAAGTCTTTCAATACATATTGCGTCTTCTTTTTATTATTTTCTTCCGTAATGCATTTCTTCTTTTCAATTAGACCCACATTCATTAGTTTTTCTAACGAATATAAAACCGTCTGATTTTTTTCACCAATTTTCGATGCTATGATATTGAGCGAATTCTCGCCGGATGCAATTTGTTCAACAATATTGTTTACAAGTGATATATCGGAAAATTCCTGCGTCAAAAGATTTCTTGTTTCATCATACAAATATCCATCCGTCCTAAAAAACAATCTTATGATGTTATCGTCCAGACTCTTTTTCGGATCAATCATAGAAAGATATTTGGCAACACCTCCGGTAATTCCATAACAGATTGCTTTATCCTCATTGGAATAATTCGGAACAAACTTTGCTGCATCTAAATAATTGAAGGACTCTAATTTTATTTGAGAGTCGCGTCGTCCAAACAAAGGACTCTTTTCACTGAGAACCTTCTGCTCCATAAAGCTAAGTGCAGATCCACATAAAATCACTTTAAGATTCTTGTCGTTCCATACTCTGTCTATATATTTCTGCAATACAGAAAGAAGAGCCTCATCTTTTTCGGCCCAATATGGCAACTCATCTATGACAAGGACAATCTTCTCCTCTCCAATACTTTTATCAATAAAATCAAATATAGCCTCGAGGGAATTAAAACTGATATTTTCTACTCCCGGCATGAACAGATCTATTACCTGTTTTGAAAACAATTCAAGATTTCTGTTTTTACCAACCTTTGTGGCCGTATAAAAAATGGTCTTCTTATCTTTGACAAATTCTGCTATGAGCGTAGACTTTCCGATACGTCTGCGTCCATATATAACTGTCATTCCAATTCCATCTTTTTCATAAAATTCTTTTAACGATTCAAGCTCTTTTTCTCTTCCTATAAACATATAGAACTCCTCCATACATGTTCAAACTGTTTTTGTTAAAATTGATTTGAGTAAAAATGTTTTGAATAAAATATACCATATTTTTTCCTCGAAATCAATTATTTATTCTTCTATATCATCTCTCATATCAAGAAGTAAGGTATTATTTTCCTCAATCCGGCAATTAACCCTGCTATATCCTTTTTTACTCTCCTATATCCTTCTTCGTCTTTATCGTTCCCGCACATATATAACCCACGGTTAATCTCAATCATTATGGATATTACACGCCGTTCGCGATTGTAATATTTTTCCGGAACAATGGCTCCCGCAAACGGACGATTGAGGTCTGTTTCATAACCATGCTTTTGAAAATAATGGCATATAAAGCATGCTAACCATGCGGGTGTGTGGTACGCATCCGTTCCGATACATATATCCGGTCTGTATTCTCCCTGATCCATCTCATACGGAAGCGGGCTCGGATAAAAGGAGTGCCCGTCTATGATCAGGCAACTCCCATATTCTTCCAGCTTCCCTGTAACAGCCGCCTCAAACATACGATGGTGTCTGTCATAATATTTTAAGAGTATTTCTTCTTTATGTTCATCGGGAATCCTTCTTAGCTCGTTGCAATCCGAGCAGGAAGTATAAACAGCCCCCATTCCTCTCTTTGCCATAATTTCTTTCTCATCATCCCGGAACCTCTCCGGATCGCATACTAACCGCGATATGGGAAATCGCAGCATCTCACAATCGGCATCAAATAAATCATCGGTAAAATGATCGGTCATTACCATAAGTTCGCGCTCTAAATTCGGCGTAACAAAATATTGTAATTCTTCTTTGGGTATGTATGTCGCTGCATGCGGCACATGAATCAGGATCGGATCTTTCTTTTGCATATTGGGCCTCCTTTTCTACAAAGAGGCCACTTAAGACATCTTTTCCATGAACAAAATGCACGAAAAAGACCCATCGTCCGATGGGTCCGTAGTATTTCCTATATCCCATCGATCAAGCTTTGGCACCTTACCATTGGCAGGTTGCCGTACGGTCACAGGGCTTGTCCCTCGCGTACTCTTCATAGGTTTTTTATTTTATTAAGTATATCACACTTTTTTAAATTTGTATTTACTTTTTACGTAACCGGATTACAATTTCCTTATCACGTATCTTTTCGCAGAATATTCAGATACTCCTCATATGAGAACACCCTGTTTCGTGACGCATTTGTCGTTTCCTTCAATATACCTATCTGAACCAGTTTATCTACAGCAGACGATACCGTGTTATAGCTTACCCCAAGGTCAGCCGCCGTTCTTTTGATTTCAATGATAGGATACTGCTCTATATAATCGAAAACTCTTCTTACGTTATCATTTTTTCTTGTGGTAATAGGAAGTCTGCAGACATTGTTCTCATGGAGTGTTGACAACTTTTCGACGGTAGCCAGGGAATCCTTTGCTGCTGCCGATACTGCTTCAAGAAAGAAACCAACCCACTGCTCATAATTCCCGCTTCTTCTTACCTCCGAAATACGGTCATAGTACTCTATCTGGTTTTTTTTCAGAAAATAAGATATATATATGATTGGTTTTGAAATATATCCCTGTTCTTTCTGAAATAACAACTCTATAATATATTTCTTATTTCAAAATCAATCCAACATTTCTGTCAAATGCATAACACACAAGGTGCCACCATCGAATCCTCCTTAACTGAATTTGAGGTAAGCATCAGCGAAACCGGTTTTGCTCTTCCTTACAAATAGTATTCTACGGCTTTCTATGGGTTAAGTCGTTCCCCAAAGAATGGACAAAAAGTACAGTGGGAATGGACTTTAATCTTCTTACTCCCACAAAAAAAATATGCTGATCTGCTTTTTTACTTTTTTGTGCTGATTTCTTCTATAACGTCAAAAGAGGACATATCACGTTTTTGAAATATCAGTATAAAATTGAATAAAAGTGATATAAAAAAAACAGTTCGTAAAAGTATAATTTTACGAACTGTTTTTTTTGCGTATTTACGGCAATAGCAATCTGCCATATGTATACAGTCATATTTTCTTGGAGCCGATATTGGACGTAAACTGTAATATTAAAAAAGCAGATTGTGAACGCATGTGTTCACAATCTGCTTTTTTCTACTTCTCCACCAGCTCCAGGCAGTCTCCAAAATGCCTCTGCAGTGACTTTAAGTCCATAATCATCACATAAAATACTCTGCCATTGTGCACTGAATCCACTATCCTGCCATGGTCGAGCACTGAAATATATGTGCCGTCTGCTTTTTTCATATGAAAGAAAATATAATCATTTGAGTGACCTCCGTCAATCTGCGACCATATGCTTTTTTGACAGCTTTCCTGTTCATCCGGGCGTATCAGATTGCAGAAGCTCTTACCTGTATATGCAAGCAGCTCGTCCATATTTTTACAACCTGTAAGCCGAAGCAGCTCACTGTTTGCAAGCAGAATCTCATCATTTTCTTTATCTGCTCTGTAAACAATAAAAGCTCCCGGCAAATTATCAATAATATCCTTTATTGCAAAACCAAGCTTTGCGCGACTCTTTACTTGCTCACCCTCACAATATGCCATACAGCCGTTCTTCCCACGCATTTTCACCTTATAAAGTGCCATGTCCGCACACCGCATGAGATGTGAACGGTCATCAGCCAAAACAGGATACTCCGCAAAGCCCAGTGAAATGGTAAATGTATGCGCTTCACCTTTACAACAAAATTTCCTGGTTTCTTCTGTAAACTTCTTAAGAAAAGGCTCAACCTCCACTACCGTGCAATCCGGCATGAAAATGCTAAACTCATCGCCTCCGTTTCTGCCAAGTATAACATCCTTTGAAAAATATTGCTTCATGCTCTCTGCAAGCTTCTGCAGTGCACCATCCCCCGCCGCATGTCCATACATATCGTTGACCAGCTTGAAATCGTCAATATCAAGCATCGCCACAACACAATGCTTTTGCGGATTCTGTCTCATATATTGCTCAACCTGCTCATCAAAGCCGTGCCTGTTGTAGATACCGGTCAGTGCATCAGTCACAGCAAGTCTCTTGAAATTCTTCCTGTTTTCATTGATGAAAATCAATGCTGTTGTAAGCCCTGTCAAAAGCAGGACTATAATTACACCTCCGATAAACATGTATATCAGGTAGTTATTATTGTAAAACCCACTCTTGGGTAAAATCTCAAGCCTCCACTTGTCTTCATACACGTCAAAGTCATATATCACCGGATCGTTCAACTCTTCCTTTGAACCGTAAACCCACTCATACGTATCATCCCACGGCGAAGCACACTTCTGCAGACTGTACTTATACCCAAAATTGGAAAGAGCCTCTACAGAATCAGAAAAAATTTCCGGAACCTTCAGTATAACAATTGTGAAGCCCCAAAAGCTCTTTTTACCATTTTCATCCTCCAAATAAACCGGATTGCGCACTGCTATACCATATCCGCCCTGCTTCAGCTTCAATGGTCCCTGCATAATTACAGTGTCATTATCCCTCGCATAGCGCGAAATCTCTCCCCTGTCACTATCATTTATCAGATCTATCTTGCCGGATTCATTCACATCCTCTGGATATATTTCATTCACAACTCCATTCGGTGCTATCTGTATACTCTGAATCGAATCGTCCATCATATTTGCTGCAATATCATAAAACTTATTTATATTTCCATCACCACTTATGACAACCTGCTTTAAGGTATCGGTAACTCCTATTCCCTCCATAAGCTCGCCATATATACGCTCCGTATATGTCATCGCATTGAGCTTTGCATTTGTCCTGTTCTGCTGCTCCTGACTCTCACCGACTACATATATAGCGCCGATTAACGCACACATGCCCAATATAAATACCACTGCCGGAACAATGAATCTCTTTTTTAGCTTTTTCATTTGTATCTCTTCCTAAAATCAATGTCTATCTGTTCCATATAATTTTAATATTATAGCTCTACGATAAGAAAATGTCCATGAATTTACATAGATTTCCAACACTTCAAACCCATAAGCAAAACTAAAAGAAGCCTCACTCATTATTGAAAGAAGCCTCTACTTTCATGATATCCTGTAAATCTACTTAGTTCATATCAATATTTTTCAGTTGTTCAATATACTGAAATACTTTTTTGTCACTCTTTGATTTTTCATGTTTTATTATACCCATTGCTCTTTCTTTATCCATAGATTGTACCATCTTCGAATTCTCCTTTAATAATGTATCAAGAGAAATATCAAATTGATTACTCATGCTTACAAGAATTTGCAAATCAGGATAACTTTTTGCGACTATTAACGTATCAGTCTTGAAAATATGAGAATAATATCCAGTTTATAATAGATGATTTTGGAACAGGCTATTCAAATGAGAAGGAAGAGTGGGCTTGCGCAATGAAAGAAATCCATGTAGACTATATGCAGGGGTATCTGTATGGCAGACCATGTGAAAACATACAGTAAGGATTTTTTATATCTGTCTCATCTCCTTCTATTTTGGACAGCTTTTCATGTCCTTATCAACAACAACGATAAAATGCCACACAGTTATTAACAACCATGTGACATTTTTCTTACTCTTAGGTACTGCCTCTCAATTTTTCACCTTTACAACACGAAAATCTGACTCCATGTTCCCTATCATTCAGATCTTCTACACTACGAAGCTTTATGCCTTTCTTACTATATCAGCCTTTTGGAATTTGACCATCGACATACAGAATGTGATTAACTAACCACTCTGTGAGATATTTTAAAATTCCCATAATCTGTTCATCTTGATCTTCTACCTCGTCATTGTGAAGTTCCATAAATTCATCAAGTTTATGTATAAATTCCTGATGTTGAACTTTCTGTGTGAATATCTTCTTATAATTAATAGATTCCATATACTGCTCTTCATCACTAAAGTGTTTTACTGTATAATTTCGGAGATTTTCTAATATTATATCAATCCTATCATATTTATCCGGTGTAAACTCATCATGAAGCAGTTCATATGCCTCATCTGCATATTTAAATAACTGCTTGTGTTCTTCGTCTATCATATCTATACCGATATAATATTCTGGTTTCATTTCATACATAAATTAATCCTACTTTCAGTTTTATTTGTTTTATGAACCTGTTCAATACTATTCATAATAGGCAAATGCATTTCTCATGAATTTCCTATATTTGTTACTGTTATATTTGTGTTGTTCTGTAACTTTAATATGTATAAATGCTTTTAGCATTTCCATAATCCATGCAGGTTACAATATGCATATACTTCTTCTACCTGTTCACCATCGCAAAGACAAAAATCTGCTACCGGCTCCTGCCCTGGATTTAACTGTTTTCTGTATATTCCCTGGTTTGTATTTAATGTAATCCACTCAATGAAATGCTCTTCAAGCATTGGATGTTTTGTCTCTCCGACCACGACATGAACATGACTGCCTTCTATCGTATATACAGGTACATGCTTCTCGACAGCAGCATCTGTCACTCCGGCTTTTAATTCCTGCATAGGTTCTCCGCAACAAATTACAGGTACACCCTTATCCTTTACCTTTTCAACAATGTTTCCACAATGCTTACAAATATAATACCTTACTTCCATGCCTTTTTCTCCTTCCATGTGTAAAATTTATAATTCAATTGTCTCCATAATCTTTTTCAATGAATCTGCAGATTCCTTAAGCTTTAACGCTTCCTCGCCACTTAAATTAATAGGTATATCAGACTCAATACCATCTGCACCTACAATAGCTGGCATACTTAACGATACTCCGTCAATATCATATACTCCATGAATCATGTGTGATACAGGAAGTATTGATTTTTCATCTCTCATAATCACTTCGCAGATTCTTTTTACAGACATTGCAATTCCATAATATGTAGCATGCTTTTTGTTTATAATCTCATAAGCACTGTTCTTGACTGCTGTAGCTATTTCTGCCGTGTTTTCCTTGTGCTTGTAATGTCCACGCATTTCACACATTTCACTTAATGGAACACCAGATACATTGGCTGATGACCATGCTACTACTTCGCTGTCTCCATGCTCACCTACTATAAATGCATGAACACTCCTGCTGTCCACAGATAAATGCTCACCAAGCTTATATCTTAATCTGGCACTATCTAACACAGTACCCGATCCAATAACCCTGTTTTCCGGAAGTCCTGATAACTTTATGGCTACCTGAGTCAGGATATCCACCGGATTCGCAACTACAAGCATGATACCCGCAAAATTTCTCTTTGCTATTTCAGGAATAATTGACTTAAATATTGCTACATTTTTATTTACGAGATCAAGCCTTGTCTCTCCCGGTTTCTGTCCCGCTCCGGCAGATATGACAACAATTGCAGCATCAGCCACATCATCATAATCTCCGGCATATATTTTCATCGGACTCGCAAATGGAATACCATGACTGATATCCATCGCTTCTCCTTCTGCCTTGTTCTTATCTGCATCGATAAGGACAATCTCTGTAAACAAGCCACTCTGCATCAGAGCAAATACCGATGCAGAACCAACAAAGCCACAGCCTATCATTACTGCTTTTTTTGAATTAATCACTTTCTTCTTCGTAATAGTCTCATCTCCTTAATAATTCTCTTCATGTACTTCAAAATAGCTCTGCGGATGATTACATACCGGACATACCTCAGGAGCCTTTGTTCCTACCACAATATGTCCGCAGTTACGGCATTCCCATACCTTAACTTCGCTCTTTTCAAATACCTGTGCAGTTTCAATATTCTTAAGAAGTGCACGATATCTCTCCTCGTGATGTTTCTCAATTTCTCCTACTGCTCTGAATTTAGCTGCAAGTTCAGGGAAACCTTCTTCTTCGGCTGTTTTCGCAAAGCCTTCATACATATCTGTCCACTCATAATTCTCGCCTTCCGCAGCTGCTGCCAGATTTTCCTTTGTATCACCAATTCCTGCTAATTCCTTGAACCACATCTTTGCATGTTCTTTCTCATTATCTGCAGTCTTTAAAAACAATGCTGACATCTGCTCGTAACCTTCCTTTTTCGCTACAGAAGCAAAATAGGTATACTTATTTCTTGCCTGTGATTCCCCTGCAAATGCCTCCTGTAAATTCTTCTCTGTCTGTGTTCCTGCATATTTGTTTGCTGCCATCTCTTTTACCTCCGTTTTCTTTACTACTTTTTCAAAATCTGATGCCGGGTGCTTGCACAAAGGACATATAAAGTCATCTGGTAATTCCTCGCCTACATATTCATATCCGCAAATTCTGCAACGCCATATTGTCTGACCGTCCTCTGTTTTTCCAACCTCCTGTGGCTTAGGCTTAATATTATTCTGATAATAATCATATGTTACTGAAGGAACATTGCTTAAAACTTCCATATCGGTTATCTCACCGATAAACATCGTATGTGAACCCAAGTCCTCTGTTTTAGTAACTGTCACAGAAATGTATGCATTTGTACCTTCTGTAATATAATAAATACCATTTGTGCCCCTGGCACACTGCTCAAATGCTTCAAACTTATTGGTATCTCTTCCTGATTGGAAGCCAAAATGTTTGAACAATTCAAATTGTGCCTTCTGACTTAAGACTGATACAGTAAATTTTCCGGTTCTTTGAATCATATCATGCGTATAATTTGCCTTATTTACACAGATACTTAACTGGTTTGGTTCCGAAGCTGCCTGAATGGCTGTATTAATGATGCATCCGTTATCTTTTTCTGCTTCTTTAGCGGTCAATATAAACAGTCCATAACTCAACTTATACATTGCTTTCCTATCCATGCTGTTCCTCCTTTACCTTCTCCCTGCATTTCGGGCAAATGCCTTTAAATGAAATATCATAATCCACAAATTCAATTCCATGAGTGTTATGAATTCTTTCCAGCAAATCCGGTATTTGATCCATATCCACATCAAAAACTTCACCGCACTTTATACATCTTATATGGTAATGATTTTTCAATGTAAAATCAAATCGGTTCGGTCCATCCGGAACTTCAACCTTTCTTAATGCACCTTCCTCTACCAATATATCAAGATTTCTATATACAGTTCCTTTTCCAATTGTTGGATATGCTTCTTTTATAAATTCATACACTTCATTTGCCGTAACGTGTCTTCTCATTTCGTATACGGTATTTCTTACAAGATCTTTTTGAATGGTATTTCTCCTACTTGTCATTCGTCCTCCTTATTAGGATTAGTTCTTAATAAGGATTATATACCACTATCATCCCGTTGTCAATAAAAATAGTAATAATTCTCATTATTATAAAAGTTACCAAACTGAGCATCTTTTACCTGAATAACTATTTTATTTTGCGTTCAAATACATATTCTGAATCTGAAGATAAATCAGACCTAAACGAATATCCGAGTCTGTCAAATTTCTGAATCTCCACCGGATTTTCAATATTATTTTCCGCTATGAATCTGACCATTTCACCACGAGCCATCTTGGCATAGGTACCTTTTGTTACCAATTTATCTCCGGATAACTCACAAAATACAATCGTAATATATCTGTCCTGTGGTGTCAGAAACTTTTCTATACATTTTGAGTATTCTTTTGATCTCCTTTTTCTTATGGTGTCTAACTATAAGCGCTAGTGATTTATTGATGCAAGGAAAAGCTAACCGGTTGCTTATTTCTTACAAGTATTATTCTACGGCTTTCTATGGACAAAGTCGTTCCCCAAAGAATAGACTTGTAGTATCGTAGGAATAGACCTTTTGAAATAGAAAAAGTCGGTAGGCTATAAAGCTACCGACTCATCTTTACCGCAAAATTTGAAATTAATGTTCAATTGCAAGTTCCTCAATATACAAAAATTGATCACAATATAATTCATAATCTTCATCTGTAAAATGCTTAACTTTTGCTTCTTTAATCACTGTACCATTTCTGCTCCAGCGCAGATTCCAATTGCAATTGCATGGCTGTATGATTGGGTATAACAACCTATCATCTTGTATTTCTATATACCATATCCATTTGGGATTAGTCTCCCCTGCTTCATACGGCTCAACATCCCACAATTCTATTTTATCAGCATGACTTAAATAACTGGTTGATGCCGTATCCTCCAAAACTCCATAGTATGTTAATTCATGTTCTGTCTGTCCGCAATCTGGGAATCTAACCAATCCCATTTTCCGCCAAAACTGTTCAGATGTACGAGGCTCGCAGAATAATTTTACAGCCTTAAAACCTCTATCTCTAAAAGAATCAGAAATAAGATTGTAATAAAATTCACCGTAACCTTGTCCACGGTATGTAGGATGAATGACAAAAATATCAATGTCAATTCGTATGCTCTCGCATTCATTCCAAGTTACTAAACCAATACTCTCATTCCCATGTTTAAATATAATCAAATTGTCTTTTTCAAATGCATCCTCTATTATATTTCTATTGTTATAAAAACCATATCCTCTTTTATCACAATCCCGCTCACATTTTAGCCAATCTAATACTTCATCTAATTCTCGCTTCTTTGGCACTGTCTCAATAAAATTTTGCATAATATACACCACTTCCTCCTTTGTGCTCGTATTCACATCACAGCAAATACTTCTTCATCGTATTCTCTACATAGTCAATTACATTTTTCCACTCTAGTTCCCCTACATAAAAATTGCTCTTTTTAAACTGCTCCCAAAGTTCTTCCATATGTAAATCATCAGATATCAAATGTAATGTAGCTTCTATATCATCCTTGGTAAAAATAGTTTTCCTCTTTTCACAGGTGGCAGAAAATGCATCGTATAAAACCCGCTTCTCTATCTGTTCTTCATAGAAGTTCATGATACTGTAAACATCATAAAAATCTCTAAATCTGGTATTCGCAATTCCCCTATTTATTATTGTCTGCATTTTCTCAGCAAGCAATGTTTCCTTGTTATATGTAAGAACGGAAATCGTTCTATCCTCAAACATCAATTTATAGTCGTATTCTATTGCTTTTGGTGTGATTACATCATCTGTAGAAATATCGATTTTAATTGGTTGACGCATCCTGTCCAACGTAGCTTCCAACATTACGCGAATGCCCGGGTAATCAAACTCTTCCATAATAGTTCTTGTACTTTTAATTTGTAAGCTAATATTATCTTCCAGCGGGATGTTACAAATTTCTTCAATTATCCTCTGTACATCAGCCTCATTTAGTGGTAATGCTTTTACCGTTGTATCAATATCCATCGTAGCACGCATATCCACCCCAACAATTGACGCTACCAACATCCCACCCTTAAGAATAAAATTATCCCGATATGATGATATAGATACTCTTTCCAGAAATCTTTCCATCATAAAATTTCGAATTAGCGTAGACGCTTTATTACTGTTCCCATCTGAAATATTTCTCACCTTATCTTTTAATTGTCTTGATGAACTAATCACACTAACACCTCCACGTACTTCATCACTTCATCTCGAATTCCCATCATATCCGCATATACAATCAACTGCGATAGCTTTTTGTCCTTCGATGACATATATTCCTTGATAGCCGTTTGAAATACTTGTACTTCATACTTATTACGATTCATTATCAAATCGCAAATGCAACGCTCCTTATCGTAAACCTTAACTAAATTTCCACTGCTGGATGCAATCTCACAAATTCCTGTTTTGTATAAATCCGGTGCCGCATATTTCACCGAAACATCAAAATCATTATCCTTTAGATGGCTCGCATTATAACCCTGTGGCACAGTAACACACACAGATGAATACTCCCTATCTGTCAAACCGTGCAAATATAGTGCTGTTTCTCCGGAATAAATAATCGCACCATTTCTTTGTTGCAAAATGAACAACTCATCCGGCCACACATCATCCATTATATATAAACCTCTTGAGACCTTCTCCATGCCGTGTTCCTTAATATATTGTGCAACATAGGTCTTAGAAATATCTTCATTACACACCAAAGAGGTAATAAGATAACCGTTATATTTTTCAATAAAGTTTTCAATTTTTTCCTTTTTAGTCATTCTATTCACCTCTTCACTTTACTTCTGTGCTTTAATTATATGATTCAAAAGCGAGAAAGTAAACTCTTTTTTATTTTTTCAAAATAAACGAAGACATTCGTCTAAAATCATCTCTCATTGCTGCTTTTTGTGGGCTGTCTTTTCTTCTTGCCATAAAAATAACCTCCAAACTGAGTAATTTTATCTTACATCAGTTTGGGGGTTTGCACAAACTTTAGGTTACTCCCCCAATCTTAAACCTATTAATCTTTAATATATCTTATCAACCTCAGATTGTTGTCCTTGACAAGTATTATTCTATCGGGAATAACCGGAAGTATCAGCGCCCATCCGGCAACAAAAGTTGCCTGTGAGGAAACTTTACATATAATAATATATGAAGCTTTTCTACATATACTATCTGTATATCTTTCTGCAAAACAAAATAGTTTTATTTCCGTCTTGTGTATAGAACACTTTTAATATATAATTGTTTTATAGATTGGAGGTTTGTTTATGAATAGAGATACTCTGAAACAGATCATGGTTGATCAGAAGGATATTTACTTAAACAATCCATTAATTGCCAGACATTATCCTTTGGAAGAAAATATAAACTATTGCTTTGTCGGCATCAGAAGATGTGGTAAATCCTATATGATGTATCAGCAGATACAGACCTTACTTGAAAAGAAGGTCCCTTTATCCCAAATTGTGTATGTGAATTTCGAAGACGAACGTCTTTTGGAAATGACAGCTGATGATTTGAATACCATCCTGGAAATAGGGCTTGAGCTTTCGGGAGCAGGTAATACGCCATATTTATTTCTTGATGAAATACAAAATATTGACGGATGGGAAAAATTCGTACGCAGAATTGCAGATATGAAATATAAAATAAGTATCACCGGAAGTAACAGCAAAATGCTCAGCAGTGAAATTGCTTCCACACTGGGTGGACGATTCGTGATTATGAATATATACCCTTACTCCTTTGCCGAATACCTGATTGCGAACGGTAAGGAAAAGAATTACCTGGATACCATCAGTACAAGTGATAAAGCGGAGCTGCTTGCACAGTATAATGAATATGTTACTTATGGTGCATTTCCTGAACTTGTGGAAATCAAAAATAAAAGAACCTTCTTAAGCAGCATATATCTGACAGTTTATCTCGGCGATATTATTACAAGAAATAAGATCACAAATGACTTTGCAGTTAAGCTTATATTAAAGAAAATAGCTGAATCCATTACCAAACCATTATCCTTTACCAGACTAACTAATATCGCAAAGAATGCCGGAACTTCCCTTGGCAAACAGACCGTCATAAACTATGTGGGATATATGAATGACTCCTATCTCATATTCCCTCTGACAAATTATGCTGCAAAGCTTGTGGAAAAAGAGACTTCCCCTAAATACTATTTCATGGACACCGGTCTTGTAGGTCTGATGCTTTTGGACTGTAAATCTGCGCAATTAGAAAACCTTGTAGCAATAGAACTTGTCAGACGCTATGGTATGGAAAATGTCTTCTATTTTGAAAACAATGTGGAGATTGATTTCTATGTTCCTGATGAAAAGCTTGCTATTCAGGTATCACTGCAGGTTCTCGATGATATGGATACACGGGAGCGTGAGACCAGAGCTTTTGTAAAACTTCATAACTTTATTCCAGATGCAAAATGCCTTATTATTACAAATAGCGAGGAAGCATCTATAGAATGTGACGGAATCCCGATTTCAGTACTTCCTGCATGGAAATGGCTTTTGGAAACTCCATAAATAAATTTGAGCTTACCCGTGTGATCAGGTAAGCTCTTTTTGCGTATTCCGCTTGAACGGAGCAGCCAGTCCGCTTTAGCGGTGAGGCTGTCCGTTCCAAACGGTGAAACTTAATTATCAACTCGGGTTACGCATGATTATGAATATGTGCCTTATCAACATGTGTTACATCCACTATTATTACAGCATCGAAAAAGGTGCTGATGATGAACAGGCCTTTGATAAAAGGATTGCTGGTCTGTACAGGGAACTGTTTGATGATAAGCTCATTGAAAGTCATAAAGAACCTATGAACAGTTTTTTGAAGTTAAGACTACGCCTAAGCGTGGACGCAAGGTTACTTACAAAGAAGATGCCATAAAGGAAGCAAGAAGGTATCTTGGATACCTTGCCCTTATCACAAATGAAACAATCTAGGTTTATAGGTGACACAATTAAAATAAAAGTGTTGACAAGCATACTGATTATGTGTTATATATACAGTTATAACAGTTAATGTGCAAATTGTTGGAGGAACAAATGAAATTATCACAAAATTCAGGAACACCAATCTACAAACAGATAGCAGACCAATTCAAGGAGGATATACTTGGCGGCAAGTATGAAAACGGTGAATATCTGCCTTCTATCAGGGGGTTGGCGAAGGACTTGAAAATAAGTGTTATCACAACCATGAAAGCATATGAGTCTTTGGAGCAGGAAGGTCTGGTGACCGCCATGCAGGGCAAGGGCTATTATGTAAATGCCCAGGATAGTGAAATGCTTAAGGAGCAGCATATGAGAAAAGTAGAGGAATCACTCACGGAAGCCATTCATGCAGCCAAGGTTGCCGGATTGAGCGATGAAGAGTTGAGAGCAACTTTGGATGCCTTATTGATGATGGATGAGGAGTAAGGCAGCTTTACCGAGTAAGACATTTGAGGAATGTATCATTTCAATAGAGGAGGATAAAAATGAACATAACAAACGTAATAGAAGCTAAAAACATTGTAAAGAAATACAAGGGTTTTACCTTGAATGTTCCGGAATTTCATGTACCTGAGGGGTTTGCTACGGCGCTGGTTGGAGAGAACGGAGCGGGTAAGACAACACTGATGAACATTCTGTCGGGTATTCGTCTTGATTATAAGGGCGAGATATCCTACTTTGGACAGTACTCGGATAAGGATAGAGAGAATAGTCCCGAGGTGAAGGAAAAAATTGGTTATGTAGGAGCTGATGCATATTATTTTCCTCAGTGGACCATTAAAAATATAAAAGAGTTAAGCAACCTGCTGTTTGATACATTTGATGAGAAAAAGTTCAATGATATCTGTACGGACCTTGCGATTTTCCCCGGACAGGAGATTGATGATAACAAAAAGAATTCTGCATTGTCGGATGGTAATAAGATGAAGCTGATGCTGGCTGGTGTCTTGGCACGTGACACAGATTTGCTGATTCTGGACGAGCCGGCATCACCGCTGGATCCGCTTATGAGAGACAGACTGTGTCAGATGATACGAAATTATATCGAGGAAGGAAATGGTAAACACACGGCATTTTATTCTACACATGATATAGCTGATATGGAAGGTGTCACAGATTATGTGATTATTCTGGAACACGGAATGGTTGTAGAAGAAGGTTTTTCAGAGGATTTGAAAGAAAAATATGTTATCGTCAAGGGTGATGAAAAGGATATAGAAGCTGCCAAAAAGATTTTGTATACCATCACAGTTAACAAATATGGATTTGAGGGAATGTGTCTGGCTGAGAACTTGGATCAGTTGGCGGGTTTGGATGTTGTTAAGGAAACACCTACACTGGCACAGATTTGCATCGCTGTTATGAAAGCAAATTCCATGCTGAAATAGAAGCAAAAGAGGGAGAAGAAAATGTTTAAGAAGATTAAATTGGGATTAACTCTTGTAAAATATGGCTTCAGACCGGGTACCAATCTCGTGATGTGCATATTGTTTTTAGCCATCGGAGTTGTTTTGGAAATCTCTTCAAAAGGAACAAATATTATCGGAGCTTTTTACTTCCTGCTTACAGGTGTGTACATCTATCATATGATTGAGTCTATGAGTATCTCCAAAATGGTGCAGACTTCCAAGATGAAAAAAGCATTGCAGACTACAGTACCGACAGCTACAAGCACACTGCTTTATCTGGTGATATTTACTTGTGTTGTGATAGAAAAAGCCATTCTGATACATAATTATCCGGAGAATACGCAGATTTACCTGGAAACTTTGCTGATAATTGTTGCTTATCAAGTTACAGCGATGCTTTACATCGGATTATGTTATAAATATTTTGTGGCTGCCACTATTTGCTTTTTTGCTGTCATTATGGGTCTTACCGCCGGTGCCCATATATTGTCCAGAAATAATCATCTTTCACTCAGCTTTCCGGTTGAGGTTATCATCGGATATATTGCAATTATAGTTGCGGCTGTACTGGAATACCTTATTTCAACGCTGATCTATAAAAAGGAACTGTCTAAGTTTGCTTTCAAAGGTGTGTTTGGAAAATTAAAGTAATAGAAAGGATAAATCATGAATAGGAAAAAGAAGATTATTTCTTGGCTCAGGGCCATGCTGCCATTTTTATATTTTCTATTGATTCAGGTATATGTAGGTGCTATCTTCGGCCAGATATTCAAATATTCCTTCTCGTACAACTGGATACAGGATAATTTAATAGTGATTCTGCTGATTGCACATGCTTTTACGGTATTTTTCTTTGGATTGTGGTACTTCACCTTCTGTATGAATGAGCATGATACAAGAGTTAAAGATGTGCTGAGCGTCAGAAGTGTAGCTACGGTCATCCTTTTGGGTTTTGGCCTACAGTATGTCACCAGAGCATTTTTCATGTTGATTGATACAATTAATCCGCAGATTTTGGAGTCGTATAGCGAGTTAATACAGTCAACCGGCTTGGGAGAGACTTCCATTATCAGTATGATTGCAACAGTCATTTTAGCTCCTATCGGAGAGGAATGTGTCTTTCGTGGAGTGACTATGAGGCTGCTTCACCGTACCGGAGTCAAATTCTGGGTGATTAATTTTGTACAGGCTCTTTTGTTTGGAATTATGCATGGTAATCTGGTGCAGGGAGTATATGCTTTTGCCCTTGGCCTTGTCCTGGGATTGATTGTTTATCGATATAAATCAATCCTTATGGGAATTTTGCTGCATCTGACCTATAATCTGCTCGGAGTGACGGCGTCATGGATTCCTTTTGAGGATTCTGTTGTGCTTCAGGTGGCAGTGATTGTTTTAGCAGTGTTTGCTGCTGCATTTGGATTGATACTTTGCCTGAAGGAGACACCCAGGGAAAGACCGAATGATGGAAAGAAATACAGTTTTGCTTCCTATATGGCCATGACATCCAAGCTATACAGAACACTGGTACATATAGTCTTTCCGGCTCTAATTCTATTTGTCGGTGTAATTGCTGTCCTATCGGCGAATGCTAGCACAACTATAGTAGTGACAGTTGCTTCTTTCTTGTTGCTGGTTGAACTCTCTGGCGATTTCGTGGCTTTTGGTGCCAGCAGCAGTAAAGATTCCGCTTCTATTAATTGGATGAAAAGTTCGGTTTATGGCAAACAGCTTTTGACAGATACTTATCTTTGGGATATTGGGATTCGTTTCTTTAAGACTACCGTTATGTGGGGTGTTATGGGAATCTATCCTGCTTTTTGCGGAGGATTTGAAACAATACTCATAGGATATCTGGTCTATACGGCTATTACATTCCTGGCAGTTAATTTTATCAGAAGAATACCAAACCCTCAGATGACAGTGATTGTAACGATGCCGGCTATCCTGATAGTTGGTTTTGCCATAGGGGCGTTAAGCAAACTGACAGCTTATCTGATCCCTATCAGTGCATGCTTGGGTGTTCTAATGATTGCCTCGATGGTTGTAACCTATAAGCTTTCCGTGAGATCTTTTAAGAGGACTTACTATGATGTGCTGTAGAGAAGAGGCCGGAAGAGCCTTCCCTGATGAAGAAATTACAGTTCATGCTAAGTAAGAACTGATTTTCAATGAAGTTATCATAAATGAACAGTGGGAGAGCTCCTCTACTTTCCCTGCGTTCCTTGTAACTTATCAACCATATCAGTTCATTATAAAAATCTCAGATTTTTGTCTTGACAACTGAGCCACTATAAGTTCTCAGAAAATACCACTGAAGTCATCCACGCCTCATTGACAACCAATTATAAATTCTCATAATTCCCCATATTTTCAAATCTGAAATCAAACACTGCATGTTTATGAAGTATTTGATTCATCAATTGATGAAATTCTTCAAACTGTTCTTTTATTTTTTCTTCATCTATAGGTTGTCTATGGTGTTCCTCTGTTTTATTAATGCATTCCTGAATCTTAAAATCCCGATTTGCATACAGTAAATTTGCATGATCATAGGGCAAATCCAAATAACTAAAAATGAGTTCGCTATTTTGGTAATTGCCTTCCATCAGTGCATTATATGTTTTGATTACACATTTACAGACATCTGTCAATTCAATCATATAATCGCCATAAAAAGGTACTTGGTTCATAAACATTTGAATACCATTGATATAATCTTTTATTTTTTCTAATATATCATTGTACTTCTGAAAATCACAATTTACATCAAGATATCCTATATCTGAAACAGTAATTTTTTCAGCTAATCTTCTATCCAGTCCATCCGCTCTATACTCCTTTACAGGTAGTGCAATATTAATTGCCCCCATACCGTCAACAAGACTCGTATTAAGTGAAGACTTATATCTTACTCCATCAAATTCATCAGTCTCCCTTATCCATTGCATAAACAACTGCGGAAACACATATTCTTCAACAAATTTGGTATTCCTATCTTTTACTTTAACAGAGCATGCTGCCGCAATTGGATATATCATTATGTATCTGAGCAAAAATTTATAATACACATCCACATCTTTCTTATCCTGCCGTCTTGCATTCAGTAACCAACAAGTAATACTGGATAGTACATCTACTGGTCTGAAAGAAAAATCTACCAAAACCAATCCGTTATCATTGTCTTCATCAATAAGCATTTGGCAGTAACTAAATTGCTTTGGCATCCCACACTCAAACCACACTAATTCTCTATCACTTGCAAGATATAAGCAAGGAGATCCCGCGACACTATACCGATAAGCACCTACTCGATTTCTCAGTGTCTTTTTAATGTGAAACAGCTGCATTTTTTTCTCTTTACTGTCTTCTCCAGCTTTTATACGAAAATCACCCTGTCGGATTCTATAATAGAAACCACCGTTTTCCCTCCATGAATATCTGGTATAAAAATATGGCTTCATTCTTTCAAATAACTGAAAACCTTTTTCATATGTAGCCTTTATTAACCCTCTATCATTTAATTCAAGAATTTCCGGTATGATTAAACAAATGTCCTGAAGTTCCCCCAACTCGTCTTTTAATAGATTTACAAAGTCTTCTCCCAGAAAGGAATTATCACCCTTTACTGCATCGCAGATATCACAATAAAATTGATTGCAATGTTCTCTCACATATTCTGTGATATTTTTATCTCCTCTGAACAAATCAAAATTGTACTTCAGAAGCACTTGGTATATTCTATCATCTTTTATCATCCCACACAAAACATACCCAAAAGTCTTTCTCGATTACATTAGGTTGCATTCCCATAGAAATTGCAGTAGCCTGAAACAATTCTGTTCTATCCTTTATCTGTAATTTAGTAACTTCTTTCACTATTCAGTGCACACCTTTCTGATCACTGCATATATCCATTCACTTACACCTGTTGCTTCCTCTAACATCTTTTTCTTTTCCGCCTCAGGTAATCTATTTTTTAAGCTCAAGATAATACTCTCATCAATCCGCTCTTTTCCCAATGTCTTTAATGCCTCAACAACCAAAGTGGTCGGCTCAGACATAAATGAAATCTCTCTATTTGCACGGTGCTTAAAAGACAATGCTATATTATCCCACGAAAATTTTCTGTAAGGACCGTCACTGATATAGGACCAAGCAACCGGAACCTGCGTCGATAGTCCTAATTTATTTAATGCTACGTCTCCACATGGCGCAATGGTCCAATGAAAACTTCTGGCAATAGCATACGCTACCCTTTCAGGATTTGCCGGAATATATTCCTTCAACAAATTGCTATATACAGGCTTTTCATAAACTCCGTCAATGATTCTGCGAATGTTTTTCTCTTCAACCTGCCTTCCAAGACATTTTCTTACAGTTGTTGTCGTAGCAATATCGGTAAAATCTGATGTTAAAAATACCGTTCCCGGTTCAGCCAATTCTATTCTCTTCTTAATTTCTGTATATATGCCATTTGCCATAAAGCCACTCTCCTTGTTTTGTCACGATAATCATATAATTTTCGTGACATTTTTTCAATAATATTTTATGCATTATCTAAAAAAATATTTAATTTAACAATCCAATTTTTCAAAATTAAACAGGCGAAGGTTATTTCACAGCCCTTCGCCCAATATAGACATTCTCAATTATCTAATTTATTCCCCAACTTTATTTTATAGCGTCTACAATCTCCTGCATGGGTATGAAGCTTCGCTTTCTGTTTAGTATGAATCACCATAGGTTTGTCATCGACCTTTTTAATTTTCAATTTTCTCACCTCCCTCCACTTGGAAAATAAAATAAGCCGCTATGGAGCAAAAATTACTCCTTAACGGCTATGTAAAATCATTCAATATTCAATTATTTAAGAAACATGAAACTGAAAGTTTACGAACTTCTGAAAACTCGTCCTATCGCTATTTTCACAATACTTTCTTTACCTATTTCTTATACGTAACCTTCATCCCTTTCATATTACCTGCCAGCTTTCCAATCCAATAGAACAAATGCCCGATAGGCTTTTTATAAAAAGCCACTTCAACTCCCGGTGCATAAACCAAACCCTTACGACATTCATCAGTCCAGTATACACCATCTTCTGTCTCATAGTCTGTTCCCGGTACATACGCTAAAGACATCCCACGAAATAAATTGTATGGTATTAACAATTTCGTCTTTGGATTATATAATTTTCTTGATTCCACATCCTTATAAAACTTTTGAACCACCTTTCTCAAAGAACTCAAAGTCTTGTTGTTTGGTACATATGCATTCCAACTAAAAGATGCCCTAGAGAACGTATAGCAACGATTAAATCCAATTCCCAGCAGTGTTCCTTTAACACTTTTAGCAGCCGCATGTCCACCAACCCCACCTGTAGTAGTAATAACCAACGCCTTACTTTTGAAAAAGTGTGGTCTATGAAGCATAAAGCAAAAATGGTCAAATAGATTTTTTAATAATGCAGTTTCTCGCATATTATATGTGGCAGTGGCAATTATAATGCCATCTGCAGTTTCAATTTTTTCTATTATCTTACCAATAACATTATAATGTGGACACTTTTCATGTCCTACTCGAAAACAGTTACTACATCCGATACAAAATGGCAAACCTTCTTCAATTAAATGCACTTCGTCAAATTCAATCTCTTTTTGGCTCTCAACTAAACAGTTTTTTGCCTGTTCTACTAACTTCCACGTATTTCCTCTGTGTGCACTTCCATTTATAATTAAAATTTTCACATTCTTCCCTCCAAACGACCTTTTATTTACATCATCATTTCATACACACTCGGAACTGCTGAAGTAACTAAGATATTAACTGCTGTTGCTACATTTAAGATTCCGTGTCCAATCATAATAGGCAGTGGATTTCTATTTTTGTAATACCAGTAGCAAATCCATAACGTTAATGGTAAAAAAGACAAAAAGCGATACATGATATATCTGCCATCCAATAACAACGGAATAAAACTATGTTGTATTGCATAAAAAAATGCAGGAACAAAAATTGCAATCCACTTATTTTTTATGTTATTTACACCTAAACCAAGATACAAACCATCTTCCGCTAAGGTCGTTGATATGGGTAATAGAACAAGATTAAGAAGTGCTAAGATAAGCGGAATAGGTGCAATCAACATCGGTGCCAGATACGGAAATACTCCATAGCAAATAAATCCTGCCAGATACATCCCTCCCATTCCGGCTATCAACATGGAAACCACCATTAAGAACGCTACATACCACTTGCATTTTCCTTTTTCATATTGAATTAATTTCCCATATGTTATTTTTTGTTTTTTGCATAAAAATAAAAGAATTCCGATAACTAAAATATTTATAATACTTGCTATCACAGACCACCAATGAAATAAATTCTCTAACTTTTCTCCCGACATTAGGGAAATAATAATAAATACAGCAATAAACATCAAAGAACGTATCGGCAATAGTAAATACAATCTATTTTTCCTCATTTCTTCCCTCCGCCATACCAAGTGCTCCAATAAAAAGCAATTCTACAAGTGTATCAATATATCTATCACGTTCTGCCTTTATGGTAAGGTCATACCCTAGAATCTCCTTGGACGACCTACCTGACAAAAAGGCAACTTGCATAGTTGATGTAAGCATAAACGCCAGTATTCTTTTATTTTCTTCTCCAATATCATTTCGGATAGCCATAGAAAATCCCTTTTGCGTATATACGGAATTACTTTTTGCCTGATAATTTTGCATATCCCCAAGAATGGAAATACTGGAAATTGCATAATTATCAAAAAGAAAATCGTACACTTGCTTTGCCCAATCTGCCAGTCGCTCCTTATCGGTCAAACTATCTTTCTCATCATAATTCTTTTTATCTGGCGAAAAACACATCACCACATTATTGATAATTCTCTGAACACAAATGGTAATTAGATTTTCTTTACTTCCAAAATGGTAATTAATGAGACCTAATCCTACCTCTGCGCGTCCTGCAATTTTGCGTGAAGTTATTTTAGTAATATTTCCGTCACTTTCTCGAATCAATTCCGTGGTAGCGTGAATAATTACTTCCTTTACATTTCTTAGTTCTTGCATGTATTTCCTCTTTGAACATTGTTCAAATTTGATTATACTGAACATCGTTCAAAAAATCAACACTATAATTATATATGTCTTTTACTATCCCTACATTGTTTCAGAAAAAAAGCCGCTATAGATTGATTTCTATAATGGCTACATGCAATTTATTCAATTTTTCACATAACTTGCTACAATTAAAGGTGCAAACTGGAATTTGACTTTTAGTTCTTTGCATATTCAAACAAGCGGTACAACTTTTTGGAAAAGCCGCCTGTGTATAGCTTGGCAAAAACAAACTTTTCAAATCCTTTTAATTCGTCTATGTGTTTTTGAGGTATCATTGTGTGTTCTTTTACAAAAGTGAATTTATCACTCTGATAGGATTGCGGATTGTCTATACCATAAACCTCGGTTACACCCACATCATTTATCGGGTTTCTGTGCTTTGACATCTTGGCAGCAAAAGAAGTATAGCAATCCGCCAAAAGAGAAATGCTTTCAAAATGAGCAGACAGACTATTCATAAGATTGCGCATCTCCTCAATAGTCAAATACATACTCACGCCTTCCATAATGACAATGGCAGATTTGATTTCTTTAATTGTTGTGAGCCATTTACAATCTCTTGCATCGCCTGCAATCATTTGATAGTGTTCAGACTCGGAATAGTACTTTCTTCTCTCTGTGATAACCCCTGCAAAATCCACATCATACCACTTATGATTATCAGTTCCGATTCTTATAACGCGGCTATCCATTCCGCAACCAATATGTATAATTACTGCGTCCTGTAAATCCGTCATTCGTTGATTAAGCCATTCATCAAACACGGCAGAGCGAATTCCCATATAATAGGCAAGCCATTTGGATTTGGATTTTCCTTTGAGTGTAAACCCTGCTGCCTCCCATATTTCTTCGGCTTTTTTATCGCCAAGAAACAATCCTTTTTTGCTCACATAGGATTTGCCATATAAGGGAATGTATAATGTTTTGTTTACGCTATTCATAAAATGCTCCTACAACTTCAAATTTTCCTTTCCTTAATGATTACTAATATTCCTTAGAAATTGCTGCCACATCATACATTTCCATAAATGCATCCAGGTCCGCTGCATTCCGAATCAACATAATCTCGTCAAAGTGTCCGGTATGAATATCTTTAAATCCAGCCACCTGTTCTCCGGTACAAATGCTACATTTAAGAACTGCTTTCTTATTTGTTTTATCATATTGTGTCTTGTGTGGTTTCTTCTTAAATATAAGGAATACCTCATTTATAATCATCAAGGCCGGACATTCATCCGACCTCTTGATTATACTACAGATTTTATAAAATTTCATCTGTTATCCCTGCAACATTGCTTCTTTTTTCTTCTGTTCCGCAATCTTCTCATGGATATTGGTGTTATACAGTTTGTAAAGGTCTGTATCCTTACTGATCTGGTTATCAAACGGAATTACCACTGAACCACACTTAATCAGTCCCATACCGGATGCAGTATTGGTTACGAACCGAAGCTGTGCCTCTGACACGCCGATTACCCCTGCCATCTTGGAGCTGTCCGTATTCGCCTGCTTAAGGAGTGCCACGAACTCAGAGTTTGCAAGCATAGTTGTTGCAGTGTAGTTCTGTAACAGATCGACGACGTTCTGCGTGATACCTGTACATAAGCCACCCTGCTTACGCACCTTTTTCCAAAGCTGCTGCAAATACTTTGCTGAATACTCGGAATTTAAGAGCACATGGAACTCGTCAATATAGAGCCACGTTGCCTTACCCTTCTTTCCATTCTCTACAATTCTCTGCTGGATGGACTCCATCATTACAAGCATTGTGATAGGACTGAGCTCTGCACCCAAGTCCCTAATTCCATATACTGTAAAACGGTTATCCACATCCACGTTTGTCTGGTGATTGAAAATATTCAATGAATCGCTTATGAAAAGCTCAAGGGACAATGCAATATCCTTTGCTTCCTCTTCCGGCTGCTCTAAAAGCAAGTCATAAAAATCGCTCATAATCGGAATATACTTCTCCCTGCTTCTGGCAATGTCGATATAGAGCTTTCTCACGCATCTGTCAATAATGGACTTCTGTCGGGAGTTTAAGCCATCACCGATCTCTCCTGTTCAATACCCTGTCTTCCCTCACGAATCTTTTCCTCGATAATATCATTGTAAGTCCGGCAAAAAGCCAAGGATTGAAGTTATCACCGGTCTGCGGAAGCTTTGGTTCCGTACCCTCACAAATTTACGTTGAATTAGCTTAGATGATCTTCCTACTTTCGTTAAGTGCTTCATATAGTCCTCCAAAGGTTCAATCTTAATTAATCTTATTTTGGATAATTGGTACACCGCACCTACTGCCTTTGCGTATGCAACAATAAGCATTTCATCTATTCCAAAATACTGTGCTGCTTCTTCATATCTTACAAATCGTTAGTAACGTCTATCAAAAGACTTTTACATATTAGATAAATGCATGTAAAATTTCTTTTACATAGCTTAATTGCGGTCTATTTAGCTTGTTTCCTG
>OKTX01000303.1_pt1 | contig 36831 bp, 36 predicted proteins | sample 1606261 | NCBI WGS metagenome assembly OKTX01 (sample SAMEA3879543, study PRJEB24766) | human gut metagenome | biome: human-associated habitat; feature: feces | place: USA | collected 1985/1987 | reverse complement strand
AAATCGACTGACCTTTCTTTTTTACCCAACAATATCTTTAATTAAGGGAGACGGGTTCGTCATAACCGATAACCAGGTCCTTCGCTTCAAAAATATAACGTCCCGGGGTGCGGGCTTCCTTAAAGCGGAATTCCGGCTTGGGTTTCTCCGCAGCCAGTTCAATCACATCCATTTTGTCTAATTTTTTCTGACGGGACATCGCCATATTACGGGTTGCCACCCTTGCTTTGTTTCTTGCCACAAAATCCTTCAAATCGGCGATTTCCTTCTGCTGCCTGTTGTAAGCGGCATTGAGCTGTGCTTTCTTCATGGCATAGACTTCCTGGAATTTATCGTAGTCGCCCACGTAGCGGTTCAATTCCTGATTGTCCATATGGTAAATCAGGTTGACAACGCTGTTTAAGAAAGGAATGTCGTGGGAAATCAGAATAAAGGCATTCTCATAATCGGTCAGATACCGTTTCAGCCAGGCAATATGCTCGGCATCCAGGTAGTTGGTAGGCTCGTCCAACAGGAGAATGTCCGGTTTTTCCAGCAAAAGCTTGCCAAGCAGCACCTTGGTACGCTGACCGCCGCTTAAGTCGGTGACATCCTTGTCAAGTCCCAGGTCCAAAAGCCCCAGCGCTCTTGCCACTTCCTCCACCTTGGCGTCAATCATGTAAAAATCATGCATGGTGAGCAAATCCTGAATGGTGCCAAGCTCTTCCATGTAGGCGTCCATTTCTTCCGGAGAAGCTTCCCCCATCCTGTCGCAGATTTCATTCATGCGGGTTTCCATCTCAAATAAAAAGTCGAAAGCCGAGGAAAGTACCTGGCGGATAGTCATGCCTTTTTGCAGGACGGTGTGCTGGTCAAGATAGCCCACACGGACATTTTTTGCCCATTCGATTTTGCCCTCATCCGGCATGAGCTTGCCGGTAATAATATTCATAAAGGTGGATTTTCCTTCGCCGTTGGCACCGATTAAACCGATGTGTTCTCCTTTTAAAAGACGAAAAGATACGTCCTGAAAAATGGCACGGTCGCCAAATCCATGAGTCAGATGTTCCACGTTTAAAATACTCATAATAATCTCCATTTCTTTTATAACCTGCGATTTAGTATAGCATGACCTTATTTTTTCATGCAAGAGGTATATTTTGCGGACGGAAGAGGCATACTTTGGAAAAGATTGCATTTTGCGGAAAAGCTTTGCAAAAAGCTGTTCCAATCTGCAGAAAGAAAGGAAAGTAACAATGAAGAAAAATAAAATTTTAACGGTCTGCTCATTGCTGGCAGTGTCCGTGGTACTGCTTACGGCATGCGGAAAGAAAAATAACGGAAACACCGGGGAAAATACGGAAAGCACTACGCCCCAGACATCTTCCCAGGCGGGAAACAATACCGGAAATACCCTTGCGGAAAGCACGGAACCTGCACAGGAAAGCACGGAGCCTGCACAGGAAAGCAGTCTTATGTACCTGCGTGATGCCGTAGCGGAAGCCCTTGGTGAGGACTACTGGCCCGACTCCGTAATGGAGCCTGAGTATGTGCAGGATTTGTACGGACTGAAGCCGGATATGTATGAGGATATTTTTGTGGAAACACCAATGATAGGTACGAATGTGGACACCCTGATCATTGTGCAGGCAAAAAAGGACCGGGTGGAAGATGTCGAAAAGGCTCTGAATACCTACCGGGAGGGCGAGATTAACAACACCATGCAGTATCCGATGAATATAGGAAAAGTGCAGGCTTCCCGCATTGAGACCATTGATAACTATGTATTTTTTATCCAGCTTGGCGGCAGTTCCGTTGATGCGGAAGAAGAGGGCGAAGAAAAGGTAATGGAATTAAGCCGGGAGCAGAATGAGAAGGCCCTGGAAGCCATCCGTCAGGCCCTGGAGGAAAACTCCGCCGGCAGCGGACGCACCCGGTAAACCTATGGTTTTGTCCGGTGTAGTCTTTTTGTTCCGGTTTCTACCGATATTTTTTCTATTGTATTTTATGACACCGAAAAAGGCTAAAAACGCAGTGCTCCTTGCAGGGAGTCTCCTGTTTTATGCCTGGGGAGAACCGGTTTACATTGTCCTTATGCTGTTTTCCACGGTATCGGATTATCTGCATGGCATGCTGATAGAGAGAAACAGGGGGAAGCGGAAAGCCTTTTACTTTCTGCTTTCCTCCCTCACAATCAATCTGGCCATGCTCGGCTTTTTTAAATACAGCGGTGTAAATCTGCCGCTTCCCATCGGCATCTCTTTTTATACTTTTCAGACCATGTCCTATGTAATTGATGTGTACCGGGGCGAGGTGCCGGCACAGAAAAATTTTCTGCAGTTTGCGGTTTTTGTGACGATGTTTCCCCAGCTTGTGGCGGGACCCATTGTGACCTACGGCGATGTGGCGGAGCAGTTAAAGGAAAGGCATGCTTCGCCGGAGAACATGGCAGCAGGTATAGTGCGTTTCCTTGTCGGACTGGCAAAAAAGGTGCTTCTTGCCAACAATATCGGTGTTTTGTTTACGGAAGTAACATCGCTGTCATCGGAGAAAATGACAACTATGTCAGCATGGCTGTGCATTCTGGCTTATGCGTTTCAGATTTATTTTGATTTTTCGGGTTATTCGGACATGGCAATCGGGCTGGGAAAAATACTGGGCTTTACTTTCCCGGAAAACTTTCATTATCCGTATATTGCCCGCAGTATTACGGATTTCTGGCATAGGTGGCACATGTCCTTAAGCGGCTGGTTCAGGGATTATGTTTACATTCCTCTCGGCGGCAACAGGAAAGGAATGAAACGGCAGCTTTTGAATATTTTTATTGTCTGGACGTTGACCGGCATCTGGCATGGGGCGGGTATCAATTTCCTTTTGTGGGGTATGTGGTTTGCTCTTTTTCTTATATTGGAAAAGCTGTTTTTGGGAAAAATCCTACAGAAAATACCGGGATTTTTCGGCTGGCTGTATACCATGTTCCTGGTGCTTTTAAGCTGGAGCTTTTTTTCCATAGAAGACGGAGCGGTGCTTGCCAATGTGTGGCGTTCCCTGTTTTTCCGGGCGCCGGGAGGTGTATTCAACCGGGAAGCCCTTTATTTCTGGGAAAATTACCGGCTTTTGTTTTTCCTGCTTGCGGTCTGTTCTCTTCCCGTTGGAAAAAATGCGGCGGAAAAAATATGGCGGCACCTCTTTTGCACAGAGCATATCCAATCGGTGAAAGCAAGGGTACTGTCCTGTGCAGGGGCGGCTTCCTATACGGCATTGGAGATTTTATATCTGGGCGGATTGTTTCTGCTTTCCGTAGCCAATATTGTGGATGCCAGTTATAATCCGTTTCTGTATTTTCGGTTCTGATGGAGGTGGGCAAAATGTCATCGGAGAAAAACTTCACAGAACGTCTGCGGACGTGGGCAGTGCTGACGGTATTTCCGGCAGTTCTGCTTTTGATTTCCGTTGTGGACATGCTGCGTCCGGCAAAACTGTATTCTTCCTATGAAAATCGGAAACTGCAACAAAAGCCGGAGCTTTCGGTACAGGCTGTCCGCACCGGCAGCTATATGAAAGAATATGAGGACTATGTATCCGACCAGATTTTGGGGCGAAACCGTTATATTGCCATAAAGAGCGCGACTGACAGGGCATTGGGGAAAAAGGAAATCAACGGCGTGTATTTAGCAACGGATGGAACTCTCATAGAAAAGCACACGGAGGAATTTTCCGCACAGAATATAGAAAAGACCCTGGAAGGACTGCAGAAACTGGAACGGCTGCTGCAAGGGAAGAGCCGGAGATTTCAGGTACTGCTGGCGCCCACGGCAGACAATGTATACAGTGAAAAACTGCCGGCTTATGCGGAGGTGTTTCCGGAAGAAGCGCTGTGGCGGCAGTTCCGGGATGCATGCGGAGAAAATACGGTGTTTCCGAATGTGTTTTCCCCTTTACGCAGTCATGCGGAAGAATACATTTATTATGGAACGGATCACCACTGGACCACACGGGGGGCTTATTATGCCTATCAGACCTGGGCAGCGGAAAATAATGTGACAGCAGTGTCGTATAATGCGGATAAAGTTTCGGAAACTTTTTACGGCACACTGCATTCCAAAACCAATCTGCCGGGACTGCCCTTCGATATTATAGAAGCCTATGCCTATGAGGGTATGCGTGAAGTGTACTACGATCTGTCGGAGACACCGGAGTATTCTCTTTATGCGGAAAAGTATCTCTCCGGGAAGAACCAGTACGGGTATTTTTTAGACGACAATCACATGCTGATAGAAATCCGGAATACCTCTTATAAAAAGGTGTCCACGGACAGAGAAAGAAAAAACAAAGGAACCTCTTTATTTATCATAAAGGATTCCTTTGCAAATTGTATGGTTCCGTATCTCAGCGAACATTATGAAACCATTTATATCTTAGATTTACGGTACTATAAAGGTAAGCTGACACAACTTCTTGACAGGTATGTCACAAAAGATACGGATGTGCTTATTCTTTATAATATGTCTCATTTTGTAACGGAGTTCCGTTTTTGGGAATGACCTCTATATGGGAGTAGGTATTCACCAGTGTGACTACCAGCACAAGCAGGAGGACGAGTATCAAAACGAGAGTCACCGCATTTATGGCGCTGAACAACAGCAGTATTTCCGCAAGAATAAAGAAGCAGTAGAAGCCGGTCACGATGCGGTAAGCTAACAGCCGTCCGGGGGTCTGCGCAAAGATAAGTCGTAAGACTCCTGCAAAAACGGCGAGAAACACATGATAAAGTACGGCAGCCCAGAGGATAATCCGGGCGAGCCACAAGCCTAAGGCTCCCATTCCGTAAACAATGGAATTTACCAACAGCCCGTAACCTTCCGGGTCGCTGATTTCATCACCGGACAGGGTGGCTTCTATCTTGTCTGCTATCTGCTCAAGGCCGCTGTTATAAGAGTACAGACTTGCCAGAAACAGACCGGCAATGCCGGTAATCACAAGGAATACCAGCAATGCCGTGAATAAATTTACATTTTGTCTGCTAAAAACTTTCTGGTTCATGAAGAAACAGTTTCCTTTCGTGTACCTTTTTTATGCACATGTTCCGCCTGGTTTCGTTTACATGAAGTCCGGTTCTCCGCTTGCGTCGGTAGTTGCTGCTTTGGCGGGAGCGGGTGCATCGGCTATGTCGTTATTCTTTAAGAAGCCGGAAAGCACTGCGTTCAGGTCTACGCCGGTGGACTCTTTTAAGCCGTCGGTTACCTGGTTTAAGGTGTTCATAACGTCCTTCATGAGTTTTGCGGAGTTGCCGTCACCATACATGGTAATCTTGTCAACCTTGGCAAGAGGTTCGGCAGCGTTGCGGACTACGTCGGGCAGAGCCTTGAAGTACATTTCGAGGACAGCGGCTTCCCCCATCTTGGCCATAGCTTCGGCTTTCTTTTCGATACCTTCTGCTTCTGCAACAGCTTTTGCCTGAATGGCTTCTGCTTCCGCAAGACCCTTGATACGGATACCTTCCGCTTCCTGTTCTTTTGCGTATTTTTCGGCTTCTGCCTGGATTTTAAGCGCCTGAGCCTGCTGCTCTAATTCGTATTTCTTAGCTTCCGCATCACGCTGACGCTGATAGAGCTGGGCGTCTGCCTGCTGCTGTTTTGCAAACTTTTCCGCCTCCGCTTTCTTTTTAACCTGTGCATCCAGTGCCTGCTCCATAACTTCGGCTTCCTTCTGCTTTAAGAGAATTTCCTTTTCCTGCTTTGCAATGTTTGCGTTAGCGGTGGTAATTTCGATGGTCTTTCTCTGTTCCTCCTGCTGAATCTGGTAAGCGGCATCCGCTTCTGCCTTCTTGGCATCGGATACTCTCTTCAGTTCAGCCTGGGTAATAGCAAGCTCGTTGTTTTTCTGTGCAATGTCCGTCTGTGCGGCAATCTGCGCTTCGTTGGCTTCTCTCTGCGCATTTGCCTGCGCCTTTGCGATTTCCTTTTCACTTTCGGCACGGGAAATAGCGGCGTTCTTCTGGATTTTAACGATGTTGTCCACACCTAAGTTTTCGATAACGCCGTTGCCGTCCACGAAGTTCTGTACGTTGAAGCTGACAATGTCAAGACCCATGGCAGCTAAGTCGGGCTCTGCGTTTTCCTTTACCAGCATGGCGAATTTCTGACGGTCGCTGACCATTTCTTCGAGGTTCATCTTACCTACGATTTCACGCATGTTACCTTCGAGAACTTCTCTTGCTACCTGGGCGATGTAATCGGTTTTCTTATTTAAGAAGTTCTGTGCGGCTAAAGCAAGCTGGTCGGGGTTCACGCTGATTTTTACGTTTACGGCTGCGTCCACACGGATATTAATGTAATCTGCGGTAGGTACGGCAGATGAAGTTTTTACATCAATGGGTATTAACTGTAAATTCAGTTCATCCTTTTTCTCAAAGAAAGGTATTTTCACACCGGCGCGTCCGATAAGGATTTTGGGACGTTTTCTCAGACCGGAGATGATGTAGGCGGTATCGGGAGATGCTTTTACATATCCGGATATCAGGATAATTAAAACAACAAGTACAATGAGTGCGACAGGCACTACTTTTACAATCATATCTGTATTCATATGATTTCTCCTTTCAGATAGGGATTAATGGTTGCTTACTTTTTTGTAAGATTAAAATTATTATAACATATCCGCCGGAAGAAAAAATAGAGGAGAATGGCACGTTATCTGTAAAATTTATGCAATATTTTTATTCTGATGCACGATGGAATGCAGATATGTGCAAAATGGGGTATTGTTATTGCGGGGAAGCTCATGCTATAATGATTTCACTGGGCTAAAGCGACTGCTTCCTATTAAAAGACGAGAGGAAAGACAAATGCAGATAGACAAAAATATGATAAAAGCAGTTATTTTTGACATGGACGGCGTTCTTTTCGATACTGAGAGGCTTTGCAAGGATGCCTGGGCAGCCGCGGCAGAGGAAGCCGGACTGGTAAACGGACCGGAGGATGAGAAGAAGCTTTACGATGCGGTCAACCATTGTATCGGTCTCAACGGCACGGACACGAAAGAATACCTTTGCAGTGTGTACGGCAGCAGTTTTTCCTACGAAGAGCTTCACGGACTTTGCAGCCGCAATATGTCACAGATGATAGAAAGGGACGGTCTTCCCATGAAAGAGGGAGTCCGGGAGCTTTTATCCTATTTAAAAGAAGCCGGTTATAAAATCGGGCTGGCATCCTCAAGCCGGAGGGAAAGCATTGAGAGCCATTTAAGCAGAGCCGGAATTTCCGCCTATTTTGAGAGCATTATCAGCGGAGACATGGTGGAGCACAGTAAACCCGAGCCGGATATTTACCGGATTGCCTGTGCATCCCTTTCGGTGGAGCCGGAAAATGCCATTGCCATTGAGGACTCTCCCAACGGACTTAAATCCGCATACCGGGCAGGTATGTACCCGGTTATGGTGCCGGATATGATTGCACCTACAGAGGAAACCGATAAACTTATCGGCGGCAGAAAATTTGACAGTCTTATTCAGGTAAGAGACTGGATGAAGGAGTAAAGATTGGCGACATTAGGAATCCCGCAGAATACCATTGCGGTCTTGCAGAAATATAATTTTACATTTCAGAAAAAATACGGTCAGAACTTTCTGATTGACTCCCATGTGCTGGAGAAAATCATGGATGCGGCGGAAATCGGCAAGGATGACTGCGTGGTGGAAATCGGTCCCGGCATCGGCACCATGACACAGTATCTGGCAGAGCGTGCCGGAGAAGTGGTAGCCGTGGAGATTGATAAAAACCTCATTCCCATTCTGACGGAGACTCTGGCGGACTACAAAAATGTGTCCATTATCAACGAGGATATCCTGAAGGTGGATTTAAACCGTATTGTAGAGGAAAAAAACGGAGGCAGGCCGGTCAAAATCGTGGCAAACCTTCCCTATTACATAACGACTCCCATTATCATGGGACTTTTTGAAAATCATGTACCGGTGAAAAGCATTACGGTTATGGTGCAGAAGGAAGTGGCGGACCGCATGCAGGTAGGTCCCGGCACAAAGGATTACGGCGCCCTGTCTTTAGCGGTGCAGTATTATGCCAAGCCGGAAATTGTGGCAATCGTGCCGCCCAATTGTTTTATCCCGAGGCCCAATGTGGCAAGTGCGGTTATCCGTCTTACCTGCCATGAAAAAAAGCCGGTGGAAGTGAAGGATGAGAAAGGCATGTTTGCTCTTATCCGGGCTTCCTTCAACCAGCGGAGAAAAACGCTGGCAAACAGTCTTTCCAATGCGCAGAACCTTTCTCTCACGAGGGAACAGGTGACGGAGGCGCTTGAAAGCATGCAGCTTTCTCCCACAATCCGCGGAGAAGCCCTTACTTTGGAACAATTTGCTGCTCTGGCAGATATATTGTTATAGAAACTTTTAATTACTTTTCTATTTTGAAAAAATGAAAGGCGGAGGAGATATGTTTTGTAGAAAATGTGGTAAAGAAATCAACAATACTTCCAGGTTCTGTCCTTTTTGCGGTACGCCGGTTGTGATGCCGGCAGCTCCGGTTCCCGTTACAGATCCTGAGCCCGCAGCGCCTGCATCTGCAACGGTTGAAGCACCTGCTGCGGCAGAAGCGGCAGCACCCGTTATGGAAGCGCCCGCAGCGGAAACAGCACCTGCTGCGGAGACACCTGCGGAAGCAGCGCCGGAAACGCCTGTGGCAGAGGCACCTGCGGAAGCAGCGCCGGAAACGCCTGTGGCAGAGGCACCCGCGGAAGCAGCGCCGGAAACGCCCGTGGCAGAAGCACCCGCAGAAGCAGCGCCGGAAGCACCCGCGGCAGAAGCACCTGCAGAAGCAGCACCGGAGGCGCCCGTGGCAGAGGCAAACACAGCAGCACCTGCACCGGAAGCCGTTCCGGCAATGGCAGCACCGGCAACACCCGTACAGCCCGCACCGGCACAGCCGATGATGAACCAGGCGCCCGTACAGCCTGCACCGGCGCAGCCGATGATGAACCAGGCACCCGTACAGCCTGCACCGGCACAGCCCATGGGCGGTCAGCCTTATCCGCAGCCCGGCGCACCGGTTCCCCCTGCTTATTCTCCGATTCCCGCAGATAAGCCGGAAAAGAAGAAAAAAGGAAAAGCAGGCGTGGTAATTGCCATTATCCTGATTGTGTTACTGTTAGCCGGAGGCGTAGCAGCCGCTTACTTCTTTATCTTTGCTTCTCCTGCAAAGAAGATCAGCAAAGCCATTGAAGCCGGCAATATGGAAACCGTTACAGAATTGTACGAAAAGGTGAACAGTGAGAAGGACAAAGACCAGATCAAGAGTGAGCTGCTTACTTATGTGCAGACACTGGAAGGCAATTATCTGGCGGAAGAAATTACCTACGAAGACGCTATCCGGACCATGGAAGACCTTCGTGATGTTGTTTTCACGGACGGTGAGATAGAAGACATCATGCATATGGTAAGCAAAATCCATGACTCCCGTGAAAATTTTGCCAAGGCAGAAAAACTGGCTGCGACCGGTACCTGGAAAGATTATTACGATGCAATCGGCTACTATGAAGAAGTAGTTTCCGATGATACCCTGTATTATGACAAGGCACAGGATGCGATTGCAAACTGCAAGACAGAATGCATCAGCGCTGCGGAAGCAGAAGCGGACGGCTACATAGCAGACGGTGATTATGATGCGGCGGTAAGCTTTTTAGAGGACGCTTACTATGACACCGGATACAATGAACTGTATGATAAAATGGATCAGGTAAAAGCCGATATGAAGGATGCTCTGCTGGAAAAGGCAATCGAGAATGCCAAGGCAGAAGTAGCGGCAGGCAATTACACTGAAGCAAGAAGTATTATTAACAACGCAAAAGAAGACTACGGTTATGATTCCCGTTTTGATGACATTCTTGCCGGCATTCCGGTAGATACCTCTCTGGTAGGAAAATGGAAGCTGGAATATGACATGAATGACATAATTGCAGAAACCGTCGGCGAAGACATGGATAATTTTGACAGCGAGTTCTATGTAACCTTCATCTTTGAGTTTACAGAGGACGGTATCTGCAGATTGTCCCTGGATGAAGACAGCTTTGTAAAGAGCTTTGACTCCTGGAAGGATGACCTTTTAGACTATCTGATTGACATGGCACTGGAGGAATACATTTCCGACGGAAGCATGACAAAAAAAGAGTTTGAAAAAGCATTTAAGTCTACCTACGGCATGACACTCAAAGAGTACTTCTCCGAAATGCTGGATGAAGAACTGGATGTTTCCGAACTCTTAGATGAAACGGAAACAGAAATGAAGTACTATGTAGAAGGCGACAGACTGTATCTGATTGATGATACGGATACAGAGGATTATTACGAAAACTTCTATATTGAAGGGGATACCCTGGTATTGGGTGGTGACGGAAGCTTAAGTGAAGCAGAAATCCTTCCCGGTTTAAGTTATCCTCTGCAGCTTATTAAAGTAGTAGATTAACAGGATGCCAAATAAATGAAAAGAAACGGCCGGATGCGGTCGAATGAAAGGAAAACTATGAAAAAATTAACCAGAATTGCAGCAGTATTAATGATTCTTGTCATGACATTTGCCCTTGTAGGATGCGGAGATGATTCTAAGGCTCTCATCGGAAAATGGGGTATGAAGTATGATATGCATGACGCAGTTTTAGAGCAGATGGGCGATGAATTCGCAGATTTCAAGAGCTCTCTCGAAGTAACCATTTTCTTTGAATTCAAGGAAGACGGCACCATGGAAATGAGTGTTGACAATGACGAGTTCGCAGCTAACTACGCTAACTGGCTGGAAGATTTCTCTGACTATGCTGCAAATTACATTTATGACAGCAATCCCGATTACAGCAAAGAGGATATCGATGCTGTATATTCTCCCAATGTAAAGGAATACATCAAGAGCATGATGGAAGAATCCGTACAGCCGGAGGATGTCACCGCAGATATGCACCAGGAAGGTGTATGGGAAGCTAAGAACGGCAAAATCTTCATCTCTGACGGAGACACCGTTGACAAGACTTCTTATGATTTGTATACCATTTCCGGAGATACCCTGACTTTTGAGTTACCCGAGGGGGCTGAGGCAGACGGTGAAAATGTACTTCCCGGCATGGAATACCCTCTTGTATTCACCAAAGTAAAATAATCTAAAAATATATAGAAACGACATCTTGTAATCTGATATCGGGGAAACGTACAACATCTTGCATTTTTTGTGTACTTTCCTCGATATTTTTTTGACATTGTATGGTCATTTATGATAAACTGAAAAAGTATAAAAAGTGGGGAAGTTTACACTTTTCATGAAATTTGGAGATTTAATCGAGGAAGGGCATCAGCCGTGGATAAATACGAATATAAAGTCAGATTACAAGAGATAAAGGATTTAATCGCAAAAGGTGAGTATGTGGAGGCTGCTTCCATTGCAGATACCATTGACTGGACCAAAGTAAAAAGCGTTATGATGCTTTGCACCATCAGCGATTTATATAAAATAAACAGAAGATTAGAAGATGCCAGGGATTTGCTCCTTTTAGCATACGACAGATATCCGGGAGGACGTTCCATTGTATATTCCCTCTGTGAGCTGTTTATCAAAATGGGCGATGTCGTGCAGGCGGTAGAGTACTACAAAGAATTTGTGCAGATTGCACCCAAGGACACCGGCAGATATATCCTGCAGTATAAATTATACGAAGCACAGGATGTCAGCATTGAGGAAAGAATTGAAGTATTAAAGGAATTAAAATCTAAGGAATACATCGAAAAATGGGCATATGAACTGGCTTATTTATATCATAGGATTGGACTTGCCACCAAATGTGTGGAAGAATGCGATGAACTGATTTTATGGTTTGGTGAGGGTCGTTACGTTATGAAGGCTATGGAGCTTAAGATGCTCCATGAACCGCTGACGCCTTCCCAGGAGGAAAAATATGCCGAAATGAAGGGCGAAATTGTCCGTCAGAAAGCGGCAGAGGAAGCAGGCGAGGTTTATCCTGAGGCTCCGGAAGAAGAAAAGCCGGAGGAAGAAGTGGATGAATCTCCTACCAAAGAAATTCTGACGTCCGATCCGGATGACATTCAGGTCAAGGTTATGAATGTGGGTCAGTACGACACCATCAATATGCAGAAGGAACTGGCTGCCAATATGAAGGAGCTCTGGGACCAGAAAACGGACAAGGAACCGGAAGCAGAAGGTGATACCGATTTACAGGAGACTAAGCGGCTGGACTCTCTGGCAGATGCGCTGGAAGATTTTACAATGGCGGAAACCAAGGTCATTGAAACTGATGCCGTGAAGGAAGCTTTGAACCAGTCTGAAGAACAGGGAGAAGTTTTCTTCGGAGAAACTTCTGAGATGACACCTGTGTCAGCAGAGGAAAGCTCTGCTGAAATTACGGAAGAAACCTTGGAGCAGCCCATGGAAGCACCGGTCCAGAGCGGACAGAGTACCGTTCCCGAAGCTGCCGCACCGAAAGCAGAAGAAAAGCAGGAAGCAGAAGAACCGCAGGAAGCAGAAGAACCGCAGGAAGAAGAACCGGAAACGGTTGTCCTGCCTGCAAGAGAAATAGAAGAGCATATAAATGCGCAGCCTGTCATGAAGCCCCGCATTGCTGCTACCATTGACCCGCACAAGCCCCTGCCGGAAGGCATGGAAAAAATGCTGGGTATGGAATATGACGGTCAGATTAGCATGGTAGTTCCGGAAGCCGAGCAGGTGGAAAAACAGATTACCGGTCAGATTTCCTTAGAGGATGTTCTGGCAGAGTGGGAACGCGTTAAGAAAGAAAATGAACAGAAACGCATGGAAGAAGTGCAGCAGCATATTCTGCAGCAGACCGGCGCCATGTTTACGGAATTTGAAGCCGCTACCCGTGACGGTCTTCTGGAAAAGCTGGAAAAGGGCAAAACTATTCCGACTGACGAGGTGGAAGAATTAGAAGAATATTATGAGCCCGCTCAGGAAGACGGCGAAAACTATGAAGAGCCCGCAGAGCAGGATGAGTTTCTGGATGAGTCCTATGATGATTATGAGGAACCGGTAGAAAACACAGAGGAATATACGGAAGAGTCGGAAGCCATAGACGCAGACACCGAGGCGGAGGAAGAGCCGGACGCCGCAGACGCAGACATCGAGGTCGAGGAAGAACCGAATGCCGCAGACGCAGACACCGAGGTCGAGGAAGAGCCGGACACCGCAGATGCAGAAGCCGAAGGTGAAGCAGCTGAGGAAGCCGTTGACGATACAGCTGCAGAAAAAGCAGGCACGGAAGAGCCGGATGCCACAGATGCAGACATCGAGGCCGGGGAAGAGCCGGACACCGCAGACGCAGACACCGAGGCCGAGGAAGAGTCGGACACCACAGATGCAGCTGCCGAAGCAGTTGAAGATGACGTTAAAGATGCAGAAACCGATGCCGTTGTCAAGGGTAAGAAAGCACCCGGACAAAAAAAAGGCAAGCCCGTCAGAAAAGCAGGCAAGGAACAGGGCCGCAGGCTTACCGCAGAAGAAAAAGAATTATTCGGTTCTTATTTACAGAACAAACATACAAGAGAACAGATTTTGAATGCCATTGATAAAATCAGTCTGGCTGCATACACCGGCAACATTATCCTGACCGGTGAAGAAGGTATGGACACTCTTACCCTTGCCAAGAAGCTGATGAAAGAGGTACAGCAGACCGACAGCAATTTCTCCGGAAAGATTGCCAAGATTTCTTCAGAGTCCCTGAATAAGAAAGGCATTGCGCCTGTCTTTGACAGAATTGTAAACGGTGCGTTGATTATCCAGAAAGCAAACAAGCTGTCCGACGACAGTGTCAAGGATATGCAGAAGGTAATGAACCAGGAACACAAGGGCATGATTGTCATTCTGGAGGACACCAGGGGCGGCGCGCATAAACTGCTGAAAAAGCATCCCGAATTAAAGGAATTGTTCAACATTGAAATTCATGTAGAAGCTCTGGACAACGATTCCCTGGTTTCCTATGGCCGCAAGTACGCAGAAGAGCAGGAATACGGCATGGACGAAATGGGCGTACTGGCGCTGCATACCTGCATTGCAGAGAGACAGACCATTGACCATATCGTTACCATTGAAGAGGTGAAGGACATTATTGACGATGCCATTCAGCACGCAAACAGAAAGACATTGGGGCATTTCTTCGACATCATCGTTGCCAAGAGATATGACGAGGAAGACAGGATTATACTGAGAGAAAACGATTTTCGTTAAAAATACAAAAGCTATTGTTTGATTGGGAGGGTTTTATGGCAAAGACGGTAAAAAAGACAGTGCAGCCTGAGAAGGCAAAAATGGCTGAAACAGCAAAGCAGATAAAGAAGAGTGATGAATGGGAACAGGTTTCCATTTCCGAAATGGACCAGTATCTGTTTTCACAGGGAACACACTATGACATTTATAAGAAATTAGGAGCTCATTTTTCCGAAGAAAAAGGCGTAAAGGGTGTGTTCTTTGCAGTGTGGGCACCTCATGCGGCAGCCGTACATGTAATCGGCGAGTTCAACGGCTGGAACGAAGAAAGCCATCCGATGAAAAAAGAAGGTCCCGGCGGTATTCATAGCCTGTTTGTACCGGGCGTACAGGAAAATACCCTGTATAAGTTCCTGATTACCACAGAAAAAGGTGAAAAGCTTTACAAGGCAGATCCGTTTGCCAACTATGCGGAAATGCGTCCCGGCAATGCTTCTAAGATTACCAGCCTGAAGGGCTTTGCGTGGGAAGATGAAAAATGGGAAGAAAACAGGGATAAGCTAAATGTTTTTGAACAGCCTATCGCTATTTACGAATGCCATATCGGTTCCTGGATGAAGCATCCGGACGGCACGGAAGATGGATTTTACAACTATCGTGAGTTTGCGGACAGACTGGTTGAGTATTTAAAGGAAATGAGATACACACATGTGGAGCTTATGGGTATTGCAGAGCATCCCTTTGACGGTTCCTGGGGTTATCAGGTGACCGGTTATTATGCCCCCACATCCCGCTACGGCACACCGAAAGACTTTATGTATCTGGTAAACCGTCTGCACAAAATCGGTGTTGGTGTTATTTTAGACTGGGTACCCGCCCATTTTGCAACCGATGCATTCGGTCTGGGCTGCTTTGACGGCACCTGCATTTTTGAGGATCCCGATCCCCGTAAAGGCGAGCATCCGGAGTGGGGTACCAAAATTTTCAATTACGGCAAGGCGGAGGTAAAGAACTTCCTGATTGCCAACGTGCTGTTCTGGCTGCGTGAGTTCCATATCGACGGTGTGAGAGTCGATGCCGTGGCATCCATGCTGTATCTGGATTACGGTAAAAAGGACGGCGAATGGTGTCCCAATAAGTTCGGTGGCAACAAAAATCTGGAAGCCATTGAGTTCTTCAAGCATCTGAATTCCGTTGTAAGAGGTACTTACCCCGGATTTCTGACCATTGCGGAGGAATCTACCGCATGGCCCAAGGTAACCGGCGATATAGAAGACGGTGGTCTTGGATTTACCTTCAAGTGGAACATGGGATGGATGCATGATTTCTGCGAATACATGAAGTTAGACCCCTATTTCCGTAAGGACAATCACTATGCCATGACCTTTGCTATGACATATAATGAAAGCGAAAATTACATACTGCCCCTTTCCCATGACGAAGTGGTACATTTAAAGTGCTCCATGGTCAATAAAATGCCGGGTTACCATGTGGATAAATATGCCAACCTAAGAGTCGGCTACACCTATATGTTCGGTCATTCCGGCAAGAAGCTCTTATTCATGGGCCAGGATTTCGGACAGGAAAGGGAATGGAGTGAAGCAAGAGAGCTTGACTGGTTCCTTTTGCAGGAGCCGTTAAACAGAGGCATGAAGGAATTTATGGGAGAGCTGCTTAAGATGTACCGTAAATATCCCTGCCTGTATACCATCGATAACAGCTGGAAAGGCTTTGAGTGGATGAATGCGGACGACAAAGACCGCAGCACCTATACCTTCGTCCGCAGGACTAAGGATGGCAGGAACAATCTGCTCTTTGTCTTAAATATGACTCCCATGACATGGGAAAATTACCAGATTTCCGTACCGGCAAAGAAGAAATACAAGCTGGTGCTGAACAGCAACGAAGAACGCTTCGGCGGAAACGGTCACAAGATTCCCGAGGTTGTAGAGGCGAAAGCCAAGCCTTTATGTGGAAGAAAATACTCTATCTCCATTGATTTAGCGCCTTATACAGCTGCGGTATTTGTATTTTAGAGGTTAAGAAAAGAAAAAAAAGTGACGAAATAAAAGGTGAGCACACGGATGTGCTCGCCTTTTTCCTTTTTGGGAGCATACCCAACGGAAAAATAATTTGCAGGATGCAGGTAATTAAAAGAGGAACAAAGGCATGAAGATTACGTTTGACAATTCCGTACAGATGAGTGCGGAACAGACAAATACATACCGGGCGCATGCGGAGAGCAAATATATTGCAGGCAATTACGGAGCGGGAAACCGTGCGGCAGGCAATATTATGACAGCATGCGCACAGACGAGGGACATTTCTGACAATGTTATGAATCGTAATGCCTACGATTTTTCCAAAAGCCGGGGACTCCGTGGATGGAATGCAGAGGACTTAAAGCAGAACGCGGGTGCGGAAAATGTAAGCCAGATGCATAATTTTATGGCAGTAATGTCCAATTCTTTATCTGACGAAGATTTTGCAAAAATGCAGGAAGACGGTTATGACCCAAAAGATATCAATGCAGAGGATATGGTAACCATTTTAGATACCATAAAAGCAGAGCTTTTGAAAGCGGATGTGCATGTAGCGGGTTATACCGACAGCATTGACAGCGATACTCTGTTAAAGATAACGGGCAGTCAGGGATATGCCAGACAGTTAAGTGAAGAGGATGCCGGTCATATGGCGGAGTGCATGGCAGCGGAGGACATTCCCCTGACAGAGGAGAACCTGACGGATGCCGGCGAAGCATGGCAGCGGGGACAGGAACTGACAGAGATGTCGGATGGAAGTCTGCGGTTTATGATTACCAATGAACTGGCGCCCACCATAGACAATCTGTATCTGGCGCAGCATTCCGGAGCCGGCTCCTATGCCGGACAGTCGGCTGCTTTTTTTAAGGAAGATATGCCGGGATATCTGGGGCAGAAGGCAGCCGATGCGGATCTGACCGCACTGCAGGAGCAAATGGGACAGATTGTGGAAGCCGCAGGTTTTCCCATCAACGAAGAAACTCTTCGGGAAGCCGGATTTTTGGTGGAAGCAGACATTCCCTTAAATACCGATACATTTATCCGGTTACATACACTGACACAGTTATCACTTCCCATGGAAGCAGAAGAAATTTTGAACTCCGTGACGGCAGCCATGGCGGAGGGAAAACCCGCCGGAGAGGCAGACCTCACTGTACAGGAGAGCATTTACCGCAGAGCGGTGAATACCATAGAAGACTACGACAGACGGTATGAGGAAATCCCGGGCACGGCGGTGCAGACACCGGCGGAGATTACCGCGAAAAGGCAGTTGGAGGAAGTGAGACTCCTCATGACGGTGGAAGCCAATGTGAAGCTGTTAAAAAGCGGATTTTCCATTGATACCGCTCCCATAGAAGAAACGATTTCCGCCCTGAAAATGCTGGAAAACAGCCAGACGGGGCAGGCACAGACTGTGAGGGATGCGGCTGATTTGTGCATGGAAACACTGCAGAAAACCAGAGAAATCCCTTATATGCCCGCAGCCTCCATCGGCAGATTTATAAGCGGCCGGGAAACCCTGACAATAGACGGCTTGTACGAAGCCGGCATGGAAATAAGAGAGGCATACCGGAGTGCCGGGAGAGCCTACGAAGCCATGTTTACCGAGGTGCGGACAGACCTTGGGGACAACATCCGGAAAGCATTCCAGAGTGTGGATACCCTTCTTTCGGAGCTGGGACTGGAGCTTACCGATGAAAACCGGAAGGCGGTCCGCAGCTTAAGCTACAACAACATGGATGTGACCGAGGAAAACATACAGAAAATAAAAGGTGCATCCGGTGTGGTGGCAAGAGTGGTGGAAAAAATGACACCTATGTCGGTACTTAAAATGATAAGGGACGGCGTCAATCCGCTTCAGACCTCCATGGAGGATCTGGAAGAATACCTGTCAGGTCAGGATACTTACGCCGAGGACAGCGAGAAATACAGCCGGTTTCTGTACCGTCTGGAGCAGAATAATGAGATTACCCCGGAGGAAAAAGAGTCCTTCATCGGGATTTACCGTCTGCTCAGGCAGGTGGAAAAATCCGACGGCGCCGCAATCGGAAAGCTGGTGGATACCGGAGCGGAGGTTTCTTTTAAGAACCTGCTGAGCGCCGTGCGTACAGGACATGTAAAAGGTATCAATGTAAAGATAAACAGTGAATTCGGCGGTCTTGTCGAAGCCATTCAGAAGGGTGTTTCCATTGACAGTCAGATAGACAGTGCTTACAATCAGGAAATTTTGCAGAAAATAAGGGAATGGGGCAGTAAAGAAACCGGGATTCCCGAAATACTGGAGCAGCTAAAAGAGCCGGTTACCATTCAGAATATCACGGCGCTGCAGGAAATAAACCGGGACGGAATGGCGCCCTTTAAGAAAATTCAGGCAGTCAGGGAAAAATTTACTTCCGGAACGGACGGCGGGGAAAGCCCGGAGGCAGCCGATACACTGACAGGCTGGACAGATGTTTTTCTCGGAGAGACGGAAGCCCCTGCAGCTGACAATACCGACACGGCATTTACGGATAAAGCCCATTTTACGGAAAGCTATGAGGAATTGCTTACCGCCTACGAAGAAGAGGCGAAGGAGCTTACTTTTTCCGGGGAAGCCCATTCCCTGGATATAAAGCTTTTGCAGACCGGTGTCAGACAGCTCGGACTGAAAAGAGCCTTTGCCGCGCAGGAAGAATACGAAGTGCCCTGTATGGTGGGGGATGAACTTACCTCCGTGCATTTGAAAATGATACACGACGAAACGGATAAAGGTCATTTTTATGTAAGAACGGACAGTGAGGTATTCGGCACACTTTCCGGTGATTTCCGGATGGAAAACGGTGAAATATCCGGTATGTTTACGGCAGCTTCTGCGGAAGCGGAAGGGGTTCTGTACAAAGCAGCAGAATTCCTGACACAGGAAGCAGAGGAAAAAAGCCTGAAAACCGGTAAAATAGAGATTGTTACCGGGGTAAAAGAGGCTTCCCCCAAAAAAGAAGCCTCCGCAGTCGGAGAAACGGCAGATTTGTACAAGGCAGCAGGTGCCGTGGTTTATGCATTGAGAAAGAGTCTGCAGACAGAAAGGACAGAAAGCTATGAGAATTAATTACAACGTATCAGCCATGATTTCCAATAACGCACTTTCCAACAGTGAGAACTTACTGACAAAATCCCTGGAGAGATTGTCCAGCGGCTTAAAAATCAATCATGCAAAGGACAATCCCGCAGGACTGGCAACCGCCAAAAGAATGAATGCCCAGCTGACAGGACTTTCTAAGGCAAAGGAAAACGCCAACGATGGTATCTCCGTCATTGAAACCGCGGACGGCGCCATGACGGAAGTGCATGAAATGCTGCAGAGATTAAACGAACTGGCTGTAAAATCAGCAAACGGTACACTGTCAGACGACGACAGAACAATGATTCAGCAGGAAGCAGAGCAGCTTTGCAGCGAAATTGACCGTATTTCCGACACCGTGGAATTTGATACCCAGAAGCTTCTGAACGGGGAATTTGACTTAAAGGCTTACACCACCGAAGAAACCATGAAGGTCAGTACATATTCCGACAAGGTGGCAAAGGGGCAGTACGAACTGAAAAATGTTGCCATTACGCTGGACGCGGACGGCAATGTGGACTCCTTTCAGGCAGATTTCGCCGGCAAGTTCCCGGCAGATGTAAAGGTGGACAAAATTCAGGACAATCAGGTGTACCTGAAAGCAGGCAACGGTTTTGAAATGACACTGGATTTAAGCAGGGCGGCAGCCGAAGGCAAGACCGATTTAGGTGATGTGGACATTGATGCAACCGGCATCGGCGCCATGAGACTGCAGATTGGCTCCAACGAGGGGCAGGTGCTGGAAATCCAGATTCCTTCCGTAGGCATCAAGCAGATGGGGCTGGAAAATCTTAATCTCAGCACGAAGGAAGGCGCACAGGCAGCCATCGAGAAAATCAGCGGCGCTATCAGCTATGTATCCAGCGTGAGAAGCCAGATTGGCGCTTACCAGAACAGACTGGAATCCACCGTCAACAGTCTGGATATTACCAATGAAAACATGACTTCCGCTTATTCCCGTATCATGGATGTGGATATGGCAGAGGAAATGACTTCCTATACAACCTATCAGATTTTGGCGCAGGCGGGCACTTCCATGCTGGCGCAGGCAAACGAAAGACCTTCACAGGTATTGCAGTTATTACAGTAAGGTGCGGTAAATCCGGAAAGGAAGGACAGATATGACAAAAGAATGCAAACAGCAGTTTACCCTGCGGATTACCCAGGCGAACAAGACAGAACTGATTGTGATTTTATATGAAATGCTGCTCGCCTATACGCAGGATGCCAAAATAAGCCTGCAGGAAGGCAATACCGAAGCATTCCGGGACAATATAAGAAAAGCGGACAACTGTCTGACGGAGCTGACGGAGTCCCTGGACCTCTCCTATGAAATCGGACGCCGCCTGCTTTCCCTGTATATGTTCTGCAAAAAGGAGCTTCTGAAAGCGGATGTCCGCAAAAAAGAAGAGTTTGTTCTTCATGTGGAAGCTGTCATTACCAGGCTCCGGGATGCCTACAGGGAAGTGGCAGCGCAGGACGAAAGTACTCCTGTTATGGAAAATTCCCAGGAAATATATGCCGGTCTTACCTACGGCCGCGACTCTTTAACCGAAAACATGGCTTATGAGAGTACGAATAGGGGATTTCGGGCATAATTCCGGGACCTCGGCTCTTTCTTTTTCTGCAAGAGAGGTCAGGTAAGTATAGCGTTTTAATAAAGAATTGACCTGATAAATGTAACAGTCAATCATATCAGGTTCTGTTGCATTGTCAAAACCCGCGTATGCGATTTCCAAGTCGTAGCGGGTTTTTTCTATGTCCTGGGCAAGGGTGGTGCGGCTGAAATCCTCTTCCACCGGCAGCTCTGTATAGTTGCCCTGTCGAAATAAAACCTTCATGGCAAAATCTCCTTGTTTTTCTTTGCCTAAAGTATAGCCGTAAAGCATGCGTTTTATTCCTCTTTTTTCCAAAAAAGGAGAGGGATTGGAAGATACCCGTACAGATAGCATAATTGCGGTAAGAAGGACATATTATGTTAGAGAAAAACGGAACACGGTATAATTTTATGGATAATCAGAATGCCGTTATGGTGATAGTGGCGGTCTGCGCAGCCATCCTTTTAATAGGTGCCCTGAAAAGACAGAAGGAGTGGCTTATCAATTTATTATTTCGCACCGTCACAGGCACACTCGGGATATTTTTCATCAATCTGGGGCTGGCTAACTGGGGTATGCAGAGCACCATCGGTATCAACACGGTTACTGTTTTGACAACCGCAATCCTTGGATTTCCGGGCCTTTTCCTGCTTTACGGCATTCATTTTTACAACACTATGTGAAAAAGTACCAAAAATGATTTTTCTCTCAAAAAGCCCTTTACAAATGATAAAAAGTTCCCTATAATTCGTCTTACATCCGAAACAGTTTCGGAATATCGAAACAATCTTATTTTTATTCTATATGTATTTTCTAAAGTATATTGGTTCTATTATCTTGATTTCTTTTTTAATTCCTAAGAGTTGAAAAATTTAATTTCACGGAAAGGAGGCGCAGCAATATTTATGTCCTGTTATTGATTTTGGCAACAGCCGGTTATTTTGACTGCCGCTATGGAAAAATTCCCAATAAACTGATAATGGCCGGGCTTCTGGCAGCCATTGTCTGCCGGACGGCAGGAGTCTGCGAAAAAGTTTTCATTTTGCAGGAAAATGTGCAGTTTGCTGATTTATCTGCTTACCTGTGGTATACGTTTCTGTTTGTGGGGTTGTACTTTTGTTTTACCGTGGGCGGACTGGGGGCAGGGGATGTGAAGCTCTATATGGTCAGTGCCTTGTTTTTAAGACCGGAGGAAACAATGTATTTTCTCCTGCTCAGTATGGGACTGGCGTTAGGGATGTTTCTTATCCGCTGTCTGTGGGAACGGACCCATTATATCCGGCTGGCGGTTCCTATGTTTGTGAGTTTAGGCATTATGATTGTATACAGAAAGGCGTTTTAGTATGAAGAAAAAAATTATGGCATTTTATGACAGTGAGTCCGACTATACGGAGGATATGGCGGATTACCTGAAAAAACAGGAGGGATTTCCCTACGAACTGCATACTTACACGGAGCAGGAAAAGCTGCTGTCTTTCGGAAAGGAAGAGCCGATTGAGGTACTGGTGGTGGCAGAGTCGGATTATACCTATGAAGTGGCGGGGCTGCCGGTGGGAAAGACCCTGCTCTTAAACGAAAGCGGCACCATTGCCGGGGAAAATATCCGCAATATCAACAAATACCAGAAAGCGGAAAATATTTACCGGGAGATTACCGGAGAGATAGCGGCAATGATTCCCGAGGAAGAAAAGAGTCTGCGGTCATGTGATAAGGCAAAGATAATCGGGTTGTATTCTCCCATCCGCAGATGCCTGCAGACTTCCTTTGCCCTGACACTCGGACAGGCTCTTTCGGAAAAGAAAAAGGTACTGTATATCAGCTTTGAGCATTACGCCGGCTGGAACCAGCTCTTAAACAAAAGTATCAAAGGGGATTTGGCGGCACTTCTTTACTTCCTGCAGGAGTCGGAAGAGCGGTTCGCAGTGAGACTGCAGTCCGTTACCATGCAGATAGGACGGCTGCATTATATACCGCCGGTGTATGCGGGACAGAACCTGATTTACGCGAAAGGCCCGGAATGGGTGGAGCTGGTGGAAAAGATTGCCGAATACGGAGGCTATGACTATGTGATTTTGGATTTGAGCGAAAGCATACAGGGCATCTTTGAACTGCTGAAACATTGCGACAGGATTTACACGATTACGAAAGAGGATCCTGCCGCACAGGGCAAAATTGCCCAGTATGAGGAACTGCTCAGGGATTACCGGTGCGAGGAGATACTGGAGAAAACGTCCAAGAAGCTCCTGCCGGTCTTTACGGGTATCCCGGAGCGGCTGGAACAGTACACCAGAGGGGAACTTGCGGACTATATCCGGAAACTGATTTCGGAAGAACTGGAGGCGGCATGAAAAAATACTTAGAAGAAAAATTACTCAACAGGCTGGATTATTCCAAAGAAACAACGGACGAGGAGGTTCTTTCCCAGATAGATGATCTGTTTCTTCTGGAAGAAGCAATCCGGCTGTACCCGGTGGATATCCGGCGGAAACTCAAGCGGGAAATATTTTGTTCCCTGCGCAGGCTGGATATTTTACAGACTCTTATAGAGGACAGCAGCATAACGGAAATTATGATAAACGGACCCGACCACATTTTTGTGGAAAAAAGGGGACGGATGGAAGAAGTTCCTATACAGTTTTCTTCCGAAGAAAAATTACTGCAGATTATCCAGCGGATTGTGGGGGATTGCAATCGTACGGTAAACGAAGTATCCCCCATTGTGGATGCCAGACTGCAGAACGGAAGCCGTGTCAATGTGGTGCTCTCACCCATTGCACTAAATGGTCCCATCGTTACTATTCGTAAATTCCCCGATTGTCCCCTGACCATAGACCAGCTCATGGCTAACTAGATGTAATCAAGAGAAGAAAGGAAAAGCACAATCCAGACGGAACCGGCGGTTGTATCAAGAAATATTTGTGGAATAGCAAGAACTTTGATATAATGGGAACAGGAACCCCGGAACCGGGAGAAAGGCAGGAGGATAAATGCACATAAGCTATAAACCCCTCTGGCACACGCTGGTTGAGCGCAATATGAGGAAAGAGGACTTGCGGATTGCCGCCGGTCTTACCACAAATATGATTGCCAACATGGGTAAGGGCAAAAATATCAGCATGGAAACGCTGGTTCGTATTTGCGAAGCCCTGAATTGTGGCATTTTGGATGTAATAGAATTGGAGAAGGAAGACCATTCTGTTGATAAAGCAGAGTGATAAATTTGAACGTGGAGTATTTACAAAAATGCACCAAGGGGAGAAGAATACATGGCAAAACAAAATATTTATGATAATGATAGCTTTTTTGAAAATTTCAAGAATCTTCGCAACAACAAGATTAATTTCAATGATTGCATAGAAACCCCGATTCTACTTGCGATGATTCCAGAAGTAGATGGAAAAAGGGTACTGGACATAGGTTGTGGCATGGGACAACACGCAAAGCAGTATTCTGATATGGGGGCTGAATCTGTATTGGGTATTGATATTTCTGAGAAAATGCTTGAGTATGCAAAGGAACATTTCCATGCAAAAAATATTACTTACCGACAAATGGCATTGGAAGATATATGTCAAATTGATGAGCAGTTCGATTTGATTACAAGTTCCTTAGCATTTGATTATGCCGAAGATTTAGACAAACTAATGAAAAATATATATGGTCTATTAAAATATGGTGCCCATTTTGTATTTAGTATGTCTCATCCAATGGCAACCGCATGGGATGGTCAATATGATAGATATACCCGGACAGAATCGGGCGAAAGACTTTATGCGAATATCAGCAACTATATGGTTGAGGGAAAAAGGACAGTCAAATGGGTTGTCGAGGACTATGAAGTTTATCATCGAACATTTTCCAGTATTGTTAATACTATAGTAAATGCTGGATTTTTGATTGAAGAATGCGAGGAATCTCATGTATCCGATGAAATGAGAAAGCAGTATCCAGCCCAGTTTGGTGGAACACTTCACCGACCAGATTTTATATTTTTTAGATGTAAAAAACAATCGTAAAATGATGAATCCAGATTGAAATACTGAAGTAAAAATTCAATTCATTACACAAAGCTGCCGTTGCAGGAACACTCATTCCCACAACGGCAGTTTTCATTTTCTCTTGCGCCGGAAGTTGAAGGGGCTGTTCTTGATGTTCGGCGCTTTTGACAGTATCCTTTTCAATATCTTCTGTTCATCCGGCGGCAGCTTGTAAAAGTCAAGGCCGAGCGTATTGAAAATGACCGCCCACACCTTTCCGAGATAATCCCCGGAGGATTGAATGGCTTTCCGAATATCCATCGCCACTTTCTTTGCGGCAGAGTAATCCGGCGTGCTGTCAATGTCATGTTCATGGGCTTTCCGTATGTCATGGAGAATGGCGTCCCATGTTTTGTGCGTCACATGGCAGAAGAAATCTTCTTCCTTTACCTCTGCGGCAAGGATGGTCTTTGAATAGAAATCATTTTCCGCCTGCTTGTATTTCCGGATGATGGTCTGCCGCTGTTCTTCCAAAGTCTCATACAGGGTGCGGAAAGTGGAGGTTGCATGACCGTCTATGTATATCTCCGTGTCGGTCATAAGCTGCTCAAATTTATCGTTGGTAGCAATCTCACACAGGAGCCGGTTGTTGATACGGCCACTCTTTAGCAGCGCCACCATTTCATCATTCAGGTGCAGTTCCATCAGGGGCGTGTTTATCTGCTCCCGGTTTTCTGTCCGGCAGAACAGGTAATCAAGAGATACCTCATAGAAATCCGCCAGCGTGATAAGATTGCCGTGGTTGATTTCCTTATTGTCGTTGGCTTCATAGCTGGCGAGGGCTGATTTTGAAATGCCGGTTTGCTGCGCCAGTTCTTCCAGATTTAAGCCTTTATCTTTGCGTAACTCCCAAAGGCGTTCCTGTATGGTAGTTGCCCTCAGCATAGGGCGCTCACTCCTTTCCGGCGGCTGTTTTCCTGCCGCTAACTGGATTATACCATACTTTCCATAATCGTGGAAATTTCCGTTTTTCGCCCCGAAATCCTACTTTGTGGATATACGGCACAGGGAACAAAAATGGTCTATGATACAGGTAGTTCATCGATGGATTATTCCAATCGAATGACCGGCCTGTATGGGATATGCTCCCCGGCGATGTAGCGCAACGACTTGCGGCAGGGAAATGGAGGAACCCTGACCGCAACGAGCGTACCAAAGGGAGCGAAACGCCGTTGTGAGAGCCAGGGGCAGGAACGACATCAGGGAGAACCGGCGAAAATGAACACCGAATTGATACCAAAACACAACAATCTGATAGGGCATAGTCTACCCTATCCGTAATACTACGGGGGATTTCCGGACGGTTCTATGGCCGCTTTTTCCTTGAAAATCGCCCCGAAACACGACACTAAAATCTGCTATCCGTCTATTGCGGCTGTTACGGCTGAAATGGGCGGATTTTCGTTTAAGGAGGCACCATGCCGAGAATGCCGAAAAAGAGGAAGCTGGAACTATCCTTCTTCCTCAATGAACGGGGGCGGGTAACGTACAACGACCTTTGCCGGAAATGCCAGCGCACTTGTAAGCAGAGTTTCCGAGCGGTCATTGTGGACTGCCCCCATTATCTTTCCAAACGCTCAAAACGAAAAGTAAAGGAGGACACTGATTGAATGGAAGTTGAATTTATGACCACAGATACCACCCTGCCGCCCTGTATGCCGCTGCCAAGAGCCATGCTGCGGCTCCCGATCAGCAGCACCGCCAAGGTCATGTACGCCCGGATGTTGGATATTATTTTCCTGTCCGGCATAGAGGACGCCAACGGGATTTTATTTATCCATTTCCCCATCGTGGAACTGGCGGCGGCACTTGCCCGCAGCACCATGACCGTGAAGCGTTCCCTGAATGAATTGGAGGACGCCGGACTGATACTGCGAGTGCGTCAGGGCTTCGGGGAACCCAACAAGATATATGTACTCATTCCCAAGAAGGAGGACAGCCGCTTATGAATGAAAAGCTGGAAGCACTCAATCAGGAGATAGAGAAAACGGAAAAGAAGCTGCGCTGGGCGCAACAGGAGGAAAAGCGTCTGACCCATCAGGCCAAGGCGCTGACCCGGAAGGAACGGACGCACCGGCTTTGCACCAGAGCCGCCATGCTGGAAAGCTACCTTCCCCACCCGGAAGCCATCACGGATGAACAGGTCAGTCTATTCTTGAAGCTGCTGTTCCACAAAGACAGCACCCGTCAGCTTATGGAAAAAGTGTTTGCCGGAAACGGCACAGAGAAGGAGGGCGCAGAATGAAGATGAATTTTTCTAAAGACGAGTTGGCTATGGTCTATCAGTACGCCGCCGGTACAAAAGAGGACACCCTTGCGGGGCTGAAAGAAATCGTGCCGGTTATCCGTGACCGGCAGACAAGGGATATTGTGGAGAATACCATCCGAAAGCTGGACGCCATCCCGGAGCCGGAGTGCCGCCGCTTTATCGCTGATACGAAGCAGCGGTTTATCCAGAAGCGGGACAATTCCATCCGGCGCAGGCTTGCCGAAGCCAAGGCACAGGCGAGGACGAAAAAGCCACATCCCAAGAGAAAAGAGCCAGACCGGGAACGGTCATAATCGCTTTCAGAGCCGCAGCCCGTGGACTGCCCCTCTGAAAGAGGGCGCAACTATACACCGGTCGAGCCGGTGCGTTGCGTCCTGCCGGAAGCCCCTTGCAGGGAGCAGATGATTTCCGCAGATTTTCAATCTGTTCCAATCATCACAGGGGAAGCTACACTTCCCCTGCGCTGGCTGCCGCCAGCTACCCCTTTGTGGACTTGCCGCCCGGAAACACCTTGCGCTGCAAGCTGTTCCCGTCCAGCAAGTTTACAATTCATCTATTCCCAAAGGCAAACGGTCATGGTATAATAGAGCCAAGGACAATCTGAACTTTCGGGAGGTGATTTTTAATGAACAAATGTAAATATTGCGGAAAAGAGTTACACGATAATACGCTTTTTTGTTGTAATCAATGTGAAACCAAATATAAAGAAATATCCAACAAAGATAGTCATAAAATCAAATATTTTATTGCCGGAATTATTATTGGTTTTTTGATTATGCTTTGCGGTGTTCTATCCAGTAACGATTTTGTAATAGGGGCTGGTATTGTGTTAATGGGTATTGTTGTCTTTTTACTACCTTTTACTACCCCCGAAACGACCACTTTTTTTGGATACCAAAAGTCAAAAATTATAGGAAGAATACTGGGTGCGTTAATGATTGTGGTTGGAATATGGGTAACCATATAGCAATCATAAACAGAAACTATAATCATTGATTTGTTTTTTGAATTTTTGATTAACCCGAACTTTCAAAACTGAATACCAGCCGCCTACCGGCGGCACCACCGAGCAGGAAATCATGGAACGGTTTCCTGCTTTTTCTATGCCCGGACGCCGGGAGAAAGGAGGCCACAATCTGTCATGCCACCATGCCCGCACTTTGACCTGAAAATCGTCCAGCGCAGCAAACGCCAGTCTGCCGTCGCTGCCGCCGCCTACCAGAGCGGGGAACGGCTGTTTTCCGAGTACGACCAGAAACAGAAATACTATTCCCATAAAAGCGAAATCGTCCACACCGAAATCATGCTGCCGCCCCACGCCCCGCCGGAGTACGCAGACCGCAATACCTTGTGGAACGCCGCCGAAGCCATCGAGAAACAATGGAACTCCCAGCTTGCCCGGAGATTAGTGCTTGCCATACCGAGGGATATTCCCCCGGAGCAGCAAGCCGACCTTATCCGGGACTACTGCCGGGAGTTTTTTGTTTCCAAAGGCATGATTGCCGACTTTGCCATCCATGACAAGGGGGACGGCAATCCCCACGCCCATATCCTCTTTACCATGCGGGGGATGGACGAAACGGGGAAATGGCTCCCCAAGAGCCGGAAGGTGTACGACCTTGACGAGAACGGCGAGCGTATCCGGCTGCCGTCCGGGAACTGGAAAAGCCACAAGGAGGACACCGTGGACTGGAACGACCAGAAGTACGCCGAGATATGGCGGCAGGCATGGCAGGACACGGCGAACCGCTATCTGGAAGCCATCGGCAGCCCGGAACGGCTGAACCTAAAATCCTATGAGCGTCAGGGGATAGATAAAATCCCCACCGTCCACATGGGGCCAGCGGTCAGCTATCTGGAACGGAAAGGCATACAGACCAACATCGGCAACCTGAACCGGGACATCAAAGCCGCCAATTCCCTTATGCAGTCTATCCGGCAGATGGTACGCAGCTTAAAGGGCTGGCTGTCCGGCCTGAAAGAGAAAAAGGCGGCGCTGCTGGAAGCACTGGAACAGGCAAAGGAGCCGACCATCCCCGAACTGCTTTCCCGGTATCTGGATATGCGGAGCGAGGAACGCACCGGCTGGACTTCCAAGGGAAAGCTGAAAGGCACTGTTGGCGATTTCAACAAGGTCATGGAAGCCCTTGATTTCCTGCGGCAGAAAGAGATCTCCACCGTGGAGAGCCTTGACGCCTATCTGGATAAGGTCAGCGGGGAGATACTTTCCGCCAAGACTGACATCCGAAAATCGGAACGCCGGATAAAGGCCATCGACACCACCCTTTCCCATATCGCCAACCACGAAGCCTACAAAGAGGTTTACAAGAAATACGCTTCCATCGGCTGGAAAACCCGGAAGGAGAAGTTTGCCGCCGAACACCGGGAAGAACTGGACGCCTACCTTGCCGCCAAGCGTTTTTTCAAATCCCATCAGGAGGAACTGCCCTTTGATACGAAAGAATTAAAGAAGGAACGGGAGCAGCTTTCCGGGGAACTGTCGGAAAAGAATGAGGGCTTGCAGGCGGTTCAGGAGGACATGAAGCTGCTGCGAGATGTGCGCTACTGGATAAACCATGTGCTGCCGCCCGACCAGCGCCGGGTTGTGCCGGAGCCGGGAAAGAAGCCGTCCATCAACGAACAATTAAGCTGGAAGATTGAGGGCACAAAACAGCGGGAAGAACAGAAACGCCAGCAGCCCCGCCGCCAGCAAAAACAGGATATGGAACTTTAACCAATCAGGCGCTTGCCATTTTCCCCGTGAGAATGACAGGCGCTTTTCTTATTTTCAGGAGGATTTGCCTATTGAACGTATTTGAAGTCGTGAAGCAGTCTGTTACCACCCGGCAGGCTGCCGAGCATTACGGCGTCCGGGTGGGAAGAACCGGGATGTGCGTCTGCCCCTTCCATGACGATAAAAACCCCAGCATGAAGGTTGACCGGCGCTTCCACTGTTTCGGCTGTCAGGCAGACGGGGATGTGATTGACTTTGTTTCCCGTCTGAAAAATGTCAGCCCCAAAGAAGCCGCCCTCATGCTGGCGCAGGACTTCTCCATCCCTTATGAGGACAAGGAGCCGCCAAGCAGGAGCCGCCGCCCGAAGCCAAGACAAAAGCAGGAAAGCCCGGAACAGCAATTCAAGCGCATGGAGCGGTATTGCTTCCGGGTACTGTCTGACTATCACAATCTGCTGCGCCGCTGGAAGCGGGACTATGCCCCCAAGACACCGGACGAGGAATGGCACCCGCTTTTCGTGGAAGCCTTGCAGAAACAATCCCATGTGGAATATCTGCTGGATGTGCTGCTGTTCTCCGACATGGAGGAACGTGCCGCCCTGATTGCCAGCTACGGAAAGGAAGTGAGGAACCTTGAGCGGAGAATGGCAGACCTTGCCGCCCGAACTGCGGCAGGCCGTAGAACAGACCATACAAGAAGTCCCGCCACCCCGGAGCGTTGAGGAAGTCAAGGCCATGCTGGAAAGCACCGAGAAAGGCGGAGTCCGCAACAGTATTCACAACTGCCTGACCGTGTTCCAGCACGACCCCGAACTTTCCGGGGCGGTGGCGAAAAATCTCCTGACCGAACGCATTGACCTTCTAAAGCCCATCGGCAGGAAATGTAAAACCGGCAGCAAGGCCATGACCGATACGGACATGAAATATATCCGGCTGTATCTGGAAAAGACCTACGGCCTGACAAGTGAGAAAAAGATAGCGGACGCCGCCGATCTTGCGGCAGACGCCAACAGCTATCACCCCATCCGGGACTACCTGAACGGCCTTGTCTGGGACGGGAAAGAGCGTGTCCGCTATTGCCTGCGGCACTTTCTGGGAGCCGACACGGACAACTACACCTTCCAATCGCTGCGGCTGTTCCTGCTGGGAGCCATCCACCGGGCGTTCTGCCCCGGCTGTAAATTTGAGGTCATGCTTTGTCTGGTGGGCGGTCAGGGAGCCGGGAAATCCACCTTCTTCCGGCTGCTGGCAGTAAAAGACGAGTGGTTTTCCGATGATTTGCGGAAGCTGGACGATGATAACGTGTACCGGAAGTTACAAGGCCACTGGATAATAGAAATGTCGGAGATGATTGCCACTGCCAACGCCAAGAGCATAGAGGAAATCAAGTCCTTTTTAAGCCGTCAGAAGGAGGTCTATAAAATCCCCTACGAAACCCACCCGGAGGACAGGCTGCGGCAGTGCGTGTTCGGCGGGACTTCCAATGCGCTGGACTTCCTGCCCCTTGACCGTTCCGGGAACCGGCGCTTCCTGCCGGTCATGGTCTACCCCGAACGGGCCGAGGTACACATTTTGGACGATGAAGCCGCTTCCAGGGCCTATATCGAACAGGTATGGGCGGAAGCCATGACAACCTACAAAAGCGGCGATTTCAAGCTGTCTTTTACCCCCGAAATGATACAGTACCTCAAAGAACACCAGCGGGATTTCATGCCGGAGGACACCAAGGCCGGGATGATACAGGCGTACCTTGACCGCTACACCGGCAGCGCCGTATGCTCCAAGCAGCTTTTCAGGGAAGCCTTAAACCACCCCTTTGACGAGCCGAAACAGTGGGAAATCCGGGAAGTCAACGACATTATGAACCACGGTATCACGGGATGGAAGTATTTCTCCAATCCCCGGATATTTGAAGGATACGGCAGGCAAAAGGGCTGGGAACGGGAAACCCCGGCAACGGGCGCTGACAACAGGCGTGAAAAAACGCCGGACGGATTTGTGGAAGTCACGGAGCAGATGGAGCTTCCCTTCTGAAAAATCCGGGGAAAACACAGCCGGTTGCCGCCCCCGTTGCTATCCCGTTGCCGGGCCGGTTGCCAAAAAAAAGCCCGTAACTGCGGGCTTTTCTCCCCTCTGACAACCAAAGCAACAGAAAAATAAAAGAAAAAGTAATAAATAACCCAACCGCCAGACAGAGATTGTTTTCGAGGTTTTTTGAAGCCCGTTGCCGGACTTCGTTGCCGACCCTCTCCTGTCTGGCTTATTTCATTTATGGAGGTAACTGCCTATGGCAAAAAGCAAAACTGAAATTCATGTCACAACGGTATTTGACGGCGAGCTGGACGCTACGGACGTTTTCGTGAGCCTGATTGCACAGAAATACAGCCAGAGAAATAATAAAGAATATCTTGTGAAAAAGCAAGATTTAGGATATAATAAAGACAAGGTTCAGAGTGACCGTGTTCCGTCTGGATTGTGCGGGTAACGGTTATGATGAACGGATTTGAATATGCAGGCATGGACATGGTACTGGCAAGCAGCTTCCGGGCGGCTATCTATTGCAGGCTTTCCAAGGACGATGACCTTGACGGGGAGAGCGCCAGTATCGCAAACCAGCGGGCTATGCTGGAAACCTACTGCGAAAAGCAGGGATGGGAGGTTGTTGCAGTCTATCAGGACGATGGCTACACGGGGCTGAACATGGAGCGCCCCGACCTGAAACGGATGTTGAAAGCCATCGAGCGCAGGCAGATAAACCTTGTGGTCACGAAAGACCTGTCCAGACTGGGCAGGAATTACTTGCAGACCGGCTTCCTGATTGAAGATTTCTTCCCCCGCAACGGCGTGCGGTATATCGCCATGAATGACGGTATCGACACCATGCGGGACAACAACGACATAGCGCCGTTTAAGAACATCCTCAATGAGATGTACAGCAAGGACATTTCCAAGAAGGTTCATTCCTCTTATCTGCTGAAAGCGCAGAAAGGCCAGTTTACCGGCTGCCTTGCCCCCTTCGGGTATCGGAAAGACCCGGAGGACAAAAACCATCTGCTGATTGATGAGGAAACGGCCCCCATTGTCCGGCGTCTGTTTGCGTGGGCGCTGGAAGGACACGGCCCCAACTACATCCGGCGCAGGCTGGAAGAAGAAAAAATCCCCTGCCCGACTTACTGGAACCGGGTGCGGGGCTTTCGGAACGTGTCAACCAAGTGGGAAAAGAAAGACCCGGTAAACGGGCGGTATATGTGGGACTTCTCCGTGATTAAGGACATCCTGATGAACCCCGTCTACACCGGCGCTATCGCTTCCCAAAAGAAGGAATACCGCTTCAAAATCGGCACCATCGGGGAGAAGAAGCCGGAGGAATGGATTGTCGTGGAGAACCAGCATGAGCCGCTTGTTGACCGCAAGACCTTTGACATCGTGCAGCGCAAGCTGAAATCCCGGCAGCGCCCCCGCCAGACCGGGGAAATCAGCCTGTTTGCGGGGCTTATCAAGTGCGGCGAGTGTGGGAAGTCGCTGACGATCCGCTACACCAACGACAAGCACCCGAAGCAGATTTATTCCTGTAAGACCTACAACGCCTATGGCAAGCAGCACTGTACCCAGCACCGGGTTGAGTACGACACCCTTTACAGCCTTGTGCTGAACAAAATCCGGGAGTGCGCCAGAGCCGCCCTGATGGACGGGGAAGCCGTTGCCGGGAAGCTGACCGACACCTGCGAAGCCGAGCAGAAAGGCCAGCGGGAAGCGTTGGAGCGTTCCCTTACCAAAGACGAGGAACGGATTGACGTTCTGGAAAAGATGGTGCTGCGGCTGTATGAGGACATGGTTGCCGGACGTATCAGCGAAGCGAACTTCAATCTGCTGATGGAAAAGACGCAGGCGGAACAGGCCGAGTTGAAAGCAAAGGTTGAGAAAGGCCGGAAGAAGCTGGCCGATGAAATCCGGCTTGCGTGTGACGCCCGCCAATGGGTGGAAGCCATTCAGGAATACGCCGACATCACGGAACTGGACGCCGCCACCCTAAACCGCCTGATTAAAGAAATCGTTGTCCATGAGAGCATAGACAGCGATAAAACAAGACACATTTCTATCGAAATTCATTTTAATCTCAAACCCATCCCGGAAGTGGAGCAGGTCACAGCCTGACCTGCCCCGCCGGGGCGGTTCTTAAAAAACTCCATAGATATTTCTTGACACGCCGCCGCCCGCCATCGAGCCGGTTTCCTACACCTATTTGGGTATGAAACAGCTTATAAGCTGGGGGAGCATCACAAAGGAAGCAGCCGAAGAACTGCGCCTGTACGTGCAGGCAGGGTACAACATCTTTGTCAGTGGTGGAACCGGTTCCGGCAAAACCACTTTCTTAAACATCTTATCCGATTTTATTCCCAAGGATGAAAGAATTATCACCATTGAAGACAGTGCGGAGCTGCAGATACAAGGCATTGAAAACTTAATTCGCTTAGAAACCCGGAACGAAAACGTGGAGGGCTGTCATGCCATTACCATAAGGGACTTGATTAAAAGCTCCCTGCGGATGCGTCCGGACAGGATAATTGTCGGGGAAGTCCGTGGCAGCGAGGCGGTGGATATGATTACGGCATTTATATGGACTCCCTATGTTCCCATCATGCAGAAATACAATATCTGTACTTAATATACACTGTATATAACGTTATTATCTTGCCATTCCACAGTTGCAAAAAGAAAAGAGAGCCTTTCACAGCCCTCTTTCATATCGACTTTCTCATTCATTTGTCATACTTAACAGTTTGGCAACCAATGTCTCTAAACTTTTTCCCCAAAATGGGACAAAGTCTGGTATTGCACCAAATGCCATCCCAATTATTATCATTCGCCCACATTCTCTTGCAGATTCCAATGCAAATCCATAACTCAAAACACCTGTCAGAATAAATATAATTGATAAAAAGTAAAGCAAAATATTTCCCAACATCATCGGAATTTTTAATAACCAGCGAATCAATGTCATTACTGCAAGAATTAAATATAAAAACACTTTTATTATGTACTTAACCAACATTTTTAATCCCTCACTTTTTTGTCTTTCCGGACAGCAAGAATCTTGCCATCCGGACTTCCTTTTTTTTGCTATCCGGACTTCCACTTTTTTGCTATCCGGGCTGCAAAATTCTTGCTATCCAATGCAGTTCATTATCCTTTTGTGTATATCATTTCCGTCAAAATCATCTCTTCTGCATCATGACAAATGGTATTCATCCTCCTTGTCCATTCCATGTTGTCCTGCCTTTTTAATTTCTCTGTAATTCCTTGTTTCTCCATCATCTGTTTTACTAATTGTTCTTCCCTATCCCTTGCTTCTGCATCAATCTGATTCAAATGCTCGACAAGTTTTCCTTGTAACAACAATATTTGATATTTTGCCTTTCTGTGTTCCTGTAAATAGCTTTTACGAAGCATCCCATATTTCCCATAAGTTGGTTCGATATCTGTAAGTACCAATTCCGGCAAATAATAATCTCCACATAACATATAAGTAAGTCCATTTTTCTCATCATAAATTTCGTTCTGCATAAAATATTCTCCTTTTCTTCCTATAATTGGTCGTACATCTTCAACAGTGTTCCCTTTTTCATTTGACTATATTTCACCTGTAATTCTTCATATTTTTTCTGAAGACTTTCATATTCGTTTTTCGGAACACTATCGGATAGTTTCTGTTCTAAACTCTTAATCCGTGCTTCCTGTGCTTTTGCAATAGCAGCGCTTTTAGGATTTTGCAATATCATTCCCTGTTGTTTTTCCTTCAATTCCATCATGACCTGTTTCACATTCGGATTATTATAGAAAAAACCTCTGGAAAGTCCTGTTAGTTTTGTAAGTTCAGCAACTGAAATTTTTATATTTTTTCTATACATTGTTTCAATAGCTGTTATTGCTGTTTCCGTCATTTCCGCACTTTTTTCTTTTGCCAGTGCTACCATTTTATCGTGTTTCTGCATTTTCCTTTTCCCTCCTGTATTGTGCTAATAATTCATTCATTTCATCTCGTACAGCCTTTGTATCCTCCGCTAATGCTTCGTTTCTTAACCGCCGATAATGTGGTATGGTTCGTGTATCCTTATGCCCCAACAGCCTTGCAATGCTATCATCATCTAATTTCATTTCTGTAAGTTTTACTCCAAAAGTATGTCTAAAACGATGTGTACGAAACTCAAAATAATTTCCCTTATCATCCCTGATATCATTTTCATAAATCATGATATTTACATGATATTTCAGCATTGAATCTGTATACAATTTTCCATTATCTTGCAGAAAAATATATTCTGAATCTGGATGCTCCTTTTCTGAAACTTCTATTGCTTTTCTAATCAATTCTGCCAGCTGATCGCTGACTGGTCTTTTGTATTTCCTTGTTTTCTGCTGGAGAATAGTTATAAAATAATGCCCCGATTTCTCAGATAAGCAATCCCTTCGCAAAGTCAACGTATCCTCTATTCTTGTACCGAGCATCTGATGTATTATTAAACATCTGCCTAACTGGGGCTTTAATTTTGTTAATGCACAATTAAATCTCCTGATTTCTGCATCTGAATACGCTTCTGGTAAAGCGTTATCATATGCTCTGCAATCACTGGACAGAAAAAGGTTGCATATATTTTCTATTTCCAGTTCACGCCCTATTTCATCCAACAGATTATCCAAAACCGACAGTTCTGTCGTGTAACTGACTGATGTAAGACCGGTATCCGTTTTTATATAAACCAGATAATCTTCTATCATATCCCTGCTAATTTCTGTAAAGTGCTTTACTTCTGGGAATCGATCATACATGAAACTAGCAAACCGACGGAAT